>LULW01000201.1_pt1 | contig 80930 bp, 73 predicted proteins | sample 729531 | NCBI WGS metagenome assembly LULW01 (sample SAMN03860279, study PRJNA289734) | marine metagenome | biome: seawater column; feature: ocean; material: water; isolation source: Red Sea water column Station 108 - depth 10m | place: Saudi Arabia: Red Sea | collected 2011-10-15 | depth 10 m | reverse complement strand
CGCTGGCGCAGCACCCGCTTGGTCGACCACACCGCCTCGCCGGGGATCGAGTCCACGACGTCCCAGAAGGCGTCGACGTCCTCGGAGTCCGGCGCCACGCCGGCGCGCGCGGCGAGCTCGAAGACCTCCCGGCCGACCCAGGTGGGACCGTGGACGCCGTTGGTGATGGAGCCGATCGGCACCTCGGCCTCGTCGAAGGCCGGCCAGAGCCCCTGGAACATCCCGCGCGAGACGTGCCCGTGCAGCTGGGAGACGCCGTTGGCGCGCTGGGCCAGGCGGAAGCCCATGACGGCCATGTTGAACACCGCCGGGTCGCCGCCCTCGTAGTCCTCGGCGCCCAGCGCCAGGATCCGCTCGACGGGGACGCCCGGGCAGGCGCCGGCGTCGGCGAAGTACTGCTCGACGAGCGACCGGGGGAACCGGTCGATCCCGGCGGGCACCGGCGTGTGCGTGGTGAACACCGTCGAGGCGCGTCCGACCTCGAGCGCGGTGTCGAAGTCCAGGCCCGGCCCGGCGGGGTCGACGGTGAGCTCGCGGATGCGCTCCAGTCCCAGGAACCCCGCGTGACCCTCGTTGGTGTGGAAGACCTCGGGCGCCTCGTGCCCGGTGATGCGCGAGAACGCCCGCAGCGCCTTGACCCCGCCGATGCCGAGCAGCAGCTCCTGGCGCAGCCGGTGCTCGGAGTTGCCGCCGTAGAGGCGGTCGGTCACGTCGACGTACTGCTGGCTGTTGCCCTCCACGTCGGTGTCGAGCATGAGCAGCGGCACGCGTCCGACGCGTGCCACCCAGATCCGGGCCAGCAGGTCCGTGCCGCCGGGCATGGCGATGGAGATGGTCGCGGGCTCCCCGGTGGGCTCGCGCAGCACCGAGATCGGGAGCTCGTCGGGGTCGAGCACGGGGTAGGTCTCCTGCTGCCAGCCCTCGCGGGAGAGCGACTGCTTGAAGTAGCCGTGGCGGTAGAGCAGACCGACGCCGATGATCGGCACGCCGAGGTCGCTGGCGGCCTTGAGGTGGTCGCCCGCGAGGATCCCGAGGCCGCCGGAGTACTGCGGGAGCACGGCGGTGATGCCGAACTCCGGGGAGAAGTAGCCGATGGCCCGGGGCATCCCGGGGTCCGCGGCAGCCGTGCGCTGGAACCACCGGTCGCCGGCCAGGTAGGCGTCCAGGTCCGCCCGGGCCTCCTCGAGCCGAGCCCGGAAGGCCTCGTCTCCGGCCAGCTCCTCGAAGCGCTCGCGGGAGACCGAGCCCAGCAGCCGCATCGGGTCGCGCCCGGAGGACTCCCACAGCTCGGGGTCCACGGCCGCGAAGACATCCTGGGTCGGCGGGTGCCAGGACCAGCGCAGGTTGAGCGCCAGGTCGCTGAGCGGAGCCAGCTCGGGGGGCAGGACGGGGCGGACGGTGAACCGTCGGATGGCACGCACGGGCGAACGCTAACGCGATCACTTGAACGATCCAAGACCTCTGGACCACTCGTGTTCCTGTGAACTCCGCGTTTCATGCCCCCGTCCGCATAACCACCGGTCCCCGGAGCCGTTGAGCAGGCCATGCCCAACACCCCCTCCCGCGCACGGCGCCGCAAGACGGCCGCCCTCGCCCTGATGACCGCCACCCTGGTCCCGGGCCTCGCGCAGATCCCCGCCCTGGCCGCCCCCTCGACGGTCGCCACCACCGACCTGCCGCACATCGTCGACGGCGTGGTCGCCACCCTCGGCGACACCGTGCCCGGCCTGTCCGACCTCGACCTGCGCGGCAGCGTCCTGCCCACCGCGGCCCAGCGCAGCGCCGCCGACCGCCTCGGCGCCGTCACCCTGCGCTGGAACGACTTCGGCACGCCCGGGTCGCTGCTGCCCGCCGACGGCGTCCTGGCCCGCGCGACCTCCAAGAACCCCGTCACCGCCGCTCGCGCGTACCTGGAGGACAACGCCGCCCTGTTCGGCCTCTCGCGTGCCGCCATGGCCGACCTGGAGCTGGTCAACGAGCAGAAGCTGGCCGACTACCCCGACGCGAAGGGCCGTCCGACCGCCCCGGCCGGGCACGCCGTGCTGTTCCGCCAGCGCTTCGGCGACCTCTCCCCCGCGCTCGGCTCGATGGTGACCGTCGGTGTCTCCGGTGGCGAGATCGCCTACGTCTCCTCCTCCCTGGTCCGTACGACGCAGACGGCTCCGGCCGCGACGCTGACCCCGCTCGAGGCCTGGGTCGAGGCCGCCGGCAACGTCGGCCGCTCCATCACCGCCTCCACGCTGAAGAAGATCGGCACCGTCGTCGACCGCGCCGTCGGCTCGGTCGCCCCCTGGACGCGTCTCGCCGTGCCCGGCTTCTCCGAGCAGCAGCAGGTCCGCCTGCGCGCGTTCGCGCTGGCCGACGGCACCGTGCGTCCGGTCTACGAGGCCAACGTCGTGGACAACCAGGACGGCCTCGCCTTCGCCTACACCCTCATGGTCGACGCCGTCACCGGCGACGTCCTGCACCGCGCCCACCAGGTCGAGAACGACTCGGTCCAGGAGGTCTACCAGGGCACCTTCAGCAACACCGAGTGCGGCCCGAAGCACCCCTTCGAGCTCACCGACGACCTGACCACCACCTTCAACGCCGCGGCGTTGGCCCTGCCCGTCGACGACGTCGTGGTGAAGTTCTTCGGCCCCAAGGACCAGCTCCTCTACACCGGTGACCTGCTCACCAGCCCCGAGGTCGTCACCTGGACGTCCCCGGAGCCGCTCAAGGCCGGCGTCTACAGCGCCCAGGTCTGCCCCTTCGACGACGCCTCGGCGGTCATCGGCGCGTACGCGCTCCTCGTCGCCACGAGCGACACCGGCACCCCCGGTGTCGGTGGTGGCCTCGGCTTCGACCCGACCTGGAGCTACTTCCCGGCCAACCCGTCGATGTCGTCGACCAAGATCGGCAAGACCCCCGGCAACGACGTCATCGGTTGCTGGGTCGAGACCGCCGACTGCACGATGCCCAGCGGCCCGTTCGCCAACGTGGCCTCCCCCTTCGTGTGGGACCAGGTCAACGTGGCCGGCGCGTCGTCGATGACGACCATCGGCAACAACGCCAACACCCACGAGGCCTGGGCCAGCCCGCTCACCCCGGGCGGCCTGCTGCAGGCGCCGGTATCCCCCACCCGCACCTACACCGGTGAGTTCACCGACGCGTGGAACGAGTCGGCCTGCGACCCGACCAACCTGGTGCCGGGCGGCAACGACATCGACTTCGCCACCGGCAACCTGTTCGTGTCCCACAACCGGATGCACGACTACAGCTACTACCTCGGCTTCACCGAGGCCAACTACAACCTCCAGCTCGACAACTTCGGTCGCGGCGGCGTCCCGGCCGACATGGAGGTCGGCAACGTGCAGGCCGGTGCTCTGACCAGCCCGGTCTTCGAGGCCACCGGCGTCGCCACGGGCCGCAACAACGCCAATCAGATCACCCTGCAGGACGGCGTCCCCGGCATCACCAACCAGTACCTCTTCCAGCCGGCCGCCGGCGCGTTCTACGCGCCGTGCACCGACGGTTCACTGGACATGGGCATCGTCGGCCACGAGTACACCCATGCCATCTCCAACCGGATGATCGCCGGCCCGGACGAGGGCATCGGCTCCCAGCAGGGTGGCGCGATGGGCGAGTCGTGGGGCGACCTGACCGCCGCTGAGTACCAGTTCAGCCACGGCTACGGCTACGACACCACCGGTGTCCAGGTCCACGCCGACGGCGAGATCTGGAGCGGCACCCAGTGGGAGGTCCGCCAGGCGCTGGTGAAGAAGTGGAACAAGCAGTACCCGTACAAGAACAAGTCGCTCCAGCTCGAGTGCGCCCAGGGCACCGACGTCGCCTCCCCCGTGGCCCCGCAGTACTGCCCGGGCAACCGACGCTGGATCCAGCTGATGTTCGACTCGTTCCTGCTCCAGCAGGGCAGCACGTCGATGCTCGACGCGCGTGACGCGATGCTGGCCGCCGACCGGATGCGCTTCGGCGGCGAGAACACCAAGGTCATGTGGCAGGCGTTCGCCCGCCGCGGCATGGGCAAGAACGCCAGCATCGACCCGGCCGACGAGAACGACGTCACCGGCGGCTTCGCCTCGCCCAAGGGCGGCAACGCCACCGTGACGTTCAAGGGCGGCTCGGGTCCGGGCTCGGTCTACGTCGGCATGTTCGAGGCGCGCACCTCGCCGCTGGCCGACACGTTCCCGAAGACGAGGACCAAGGCGACCGCGACGATGGCGCCGGGCAGCTACGACCTGCTCTACGTCTCGCCCAAGGGCGGCTTCCACCGGTTCGGCCTCACCGTCAAGGCGGGCCAGAAGCGCACGGTGAAGCTCCCCGAGGCCGTCAACCTGGCCGCGTCGGCCGCCGGCGCCAAGGTCATCGACGCCACCGCCGGCTCGCTGAAGACCGAGGCGCTCATCGACGGCACCGAGGACACCAACTGGGCCGGCGTGACCGAGGCCAACGTCGACGAGTCCAAGCCGTTCGTGGCCGTCGACCTCGCGGGCAAGAAGTCGAAGATCCGTCGCGTCCAGGTCAGCGCGCTGCTGAACCCCGTCGACGGCGCCGACGACATCGACCAGCTGTCCAACTCGCGCTTCACCGCGCTGCGGCAGTTCGCCATCGAGGTCTGCGTCAAGGGCTGCACCAGCGGCAAGGCGAAGTGGAAGCGCGTCCTCACCTCCACGTCCGATGCCTTCCCGGCCGTGCGCCCCCGCCCGACGGCACCCAAGCAGGCCATGCGGTCGTTCTCGTTCAAGCCCACCAAGGCCTCGGCCGTGCGGCTCGTCGTCCTCAACAACCAGTGCACCGGGTTCGCCGGGTACGCCGGTGAGCTGGACAACGACCCGATCACCACGACCGACTGCGCCACGGGCTCCGAGCGCGGCACCGTCGTCCACGCGGCCGAGCTGCAGGTGTTCAAGAAGTAGCCCACCGAGCCACCCAGCACGCCGAACCGGCGCGTCCCTCGTGGGGCGCGCCGGTTCGGCATCCGACGACGGTCATCGACCCCCGGAGGCGCGCTCTCCGGGAGGGTGTTTGCGTGAGGGGGGCCCAGCCGCTTGGCTAGTGGGCATGGTCGGACGCATCCCCGTCATGAACGTGATGCCGCTGGTGGACCTCGGTCGGCAACCTGCCAAGGCGACCGTCGGCGAGCCCTTCAAGGTCTCCGCGACGGTCTTCAGGGAAGGGCACGACAAGCTCTCCGCCGAGGTGGTGCTGACCGACCCGTCCGGGGCCCGTCGGGCGCCGGTGCGGATGGTCAAGCATGCCGAGGTGCCCGACCTGCACGAGGCCTGGGTGACCCCCGACGTCGAGGGGGCCTGGAGCTTCGAGGTGCAGGCGTGGTCCGACCCGCTCGCGACCTGGCAGCACGACGCCGGGATCAAGATCCCCGCCGGCGTCGACGTGGAGCTGATGTTCCTCGAGGGCCGGCTGCTCTTCGAGCGCGTCCTCGGCTCCCTGGACCCCACGGACACGCGGGCCCGCGAGGTCCTCGAGGGCGCCGTGCTCGCGGCGCAGGACACCCAGCGTCCCGCGGCGGCCCGCCTCGCCGCGCTCCGCGACCCCGAGCTGGCGCAGGTGCTGCTCGAGCACCCGCTGCGCGAGCTGGTCACCGTCGAGGGCCCGTACCCGGCGTACGCCGACCGGCAGCGCGCGCTCTTCGGCAGCTGGTACGAGTTCTTCCCGCGCAGCGAGGGCGCGACCAAGGACCCGAAGACCGGGAAGATCACCTCCGGCACCTTCCGGACCGCTGCGGAGCGGCTCGACGCCGTGGCTGCGGCAGGCTTCGACGTCATCTACCTGCCGCCGATCCACCCCATCGGCGAGGTCAACCGCAAGGGCCCCAACAACACCCTCACCCCCAGCCCCGACGACACCGGCTCGCCGTGGGCCATCGGGTCCAAGGACGGCGGCCACGACGCGATCCACCCCGACCTCGGGACGATGGACGACTTCGACGCCTTCGTGGCCCGCGCCGGCGAGCTCGGCCTCGAGGTGGCCCTGGACCTGGCGCTCCAGGCCGCCCCGGACCACCCGTGGGTCACCACCCACCCGCAGTTCTTCACCACCCGGGCCGACGGCTCGATCGCCTACGCCGAGAACCCGCCCAAGAAGTACCAGGACATCTACCCGCTCAACTTCGACAACGACCCCACGGGCATCTGCCGCGAGGTGCTGCGCGTGGTGAAGCTGTGGATGTCCCACGGCGTGCGGATCTTCCGCGTCGACAACCCGCACACCAAGCCGGTCGCGTTCTGGGAGTGGCTGCTGAGGGAGGTGCGGCGCACCGACCCCGACGTGCTGTTCCTGTCCGAGGCCTTCACCCGTCCGGCGATGATGCACGGCCTGGGTGCGGTCGGCTTCCACCAGAGCTACACCTACTTCACCTGGCGCACCGCGAAGTGGGAGATCGAGGAGTACCTCCGCGAGCTCTCGACGGAGTCCGACCACCTGATGCGGCCGAACTTCTTCGTCAACACCCCCGACATCCTCCACGCCTACCTGCAGTACGGCGGACCGGCCGCCTTCAAGGTCCGCGCCGCGCTGGCGGCGACCAGCTCGCCGAGCTGGGGCGTGTACGCCGGCTACGAGCTGTTCGAGCACGTGGCCGTCAAGCCGGGGTCCGAGGAGTACCTCGACTCCGAGAAGTACCAGATCCGCATCCGCGACTGGGACGCCGCCGAGGCCGAGGGCCGCACGCTCACGCCGTACCTCACCCGACTCAACGAGCTGCGCCGCGAGCACCGCTCGCTCCAGCTGCTGCGCAACCTGACCATCCACTCCAGCGACGACGAGAACATCCTGGTCTTCGCCAAGCAGGCGGTCGTCGGCGACCCCGACAGCGACACCGTCGTGGTGGTGATCAACCTCGACCCGCACGCCACCCGGGAGACCACCGTCCACCTCGACCTGCCCGCCCTGGGCATGGACTGGGGCGAGCGCTTCGTGGTCCACGACGGGATCACCCACCAGGACTGGTCCTGGGGCCAGCACAACTACGTGCGCCTGGACCCCCACCACGAGCCGGCCCACGTGCTGACGGTCAGGAGGGGCGCATGAGCAAGCACGCCCCCGTCCACGAGACGACCGCCTCCGGGGTCGACGTCGAGGAGGCCAGCCGCCCGCAGCCGGACTGGTTCAAGACCGCGGTCTTCTACGAGGTCCTCGTCCGGTCCTTCCGCGACTCCAACGCCGACGGCACCGGCGACTTCGCCGGGCTCATCGAGAAGCTCGACTACCTCGAGTGGCTCGGCGTCGACTGCCTGTGGGTGCCGCCGTTCTTCCCCTCGCCGCTGCGCGACGGCGGGTACGACGTGGCCGACTACAACGGGGTCCTGCCCGCGGTCGGCACGATCGAGGACTTCCAGACCTTCCTGGACGAGGCGCACGCCCGCGGCATCCGCGTGATCATCGACTTCGTCATGAACCACACCAGCGACCAGCACCCGTGGTTCCAGGCCAGCCGCAGCGACCCGGACGGGCCGTACGGCGACTTCTACGTGTGGTCCGACACCGACGAGCTCTACCAGGAAGCCCGGATCATCTTCGTCGACACCGAGCCGTCGAACTGGACGTGGGACCCGGTGCGCCAGCAGTACTACTGGCACCGCTTCTTCCACCACCAGCCCGACCTCAACTTCGACAACCCGGCCGTGCACGACGCGATGATCGACGCGCTGCGCTTCTGGCTGGACATGGGGCTGGACGGCTTCCGGCTCGACGCGGTCCCCTACCTCTACGAGCGCCCCGGGACCAACGGCGAGAACCTCCCCGAGACCCACGACTTCCTCAAGAAGGTCCGCCGGGTCGTCGACGAGGAGTACCCCGGCCGGGTGCTGCTGTGCGAGGCCAACCAGTGGCCGCAGGACGTCGTGGAGTACTTCGGCGACTTCGCGTCCGGTGGCGACGAGTGCCACATGGCCTTCCACTTCCCCGTCATGCCGCGCATCTTCATGGCGGTGCGCCGGGAGTCGCGATACCCGATCTCGGAGATCCTCGAGCAGACACCGCGCATCCCCGACAACTGCCAGTGGGGCATCTTCCTGCGCAACCACGACGAACTGACCCTGGAGATGGTCACCGACGAGGACCGCGACTACATGTGGCAGGAGTACGCCAAGGACCCGCGGATGAAGGCCAACATCGGCATCCGACGGCGACTGGCGCCGCTTCTGGACAACGACACCAACCAGATCGAGCTCTTCAACGCGCTGCTGCTCTCGCTGCCCGGCTCCCCGGTCCTCTACTACGGCGACGAGATCGGGATGGGCGACAACATCTGGCTCGGTGACCGCGACGGCGTCCGCACCCCGATGCAGTGGACCGGCGACCGCAACGCCGGGTTCTCCTCGGCCAACCCGGGTCGCCTGGACCTGCCGGTCGTGCAGGACGCGATCTACGGCTACGAGTCGGTGAACGTCGAGGCGCAGATGGAGAACCCCTCCTCGCTGCTGCACTGGACGCGCCGGATGCTCGCGGCCCGCCGCCACCACCCGGCCTTCGGGCTCGGGGAGTTCCACGACCTCGGCGGCTCCAACTCCTGCGTGCTGTCCTACGTGCGCGAGTGGACCGACCCGGAGACCGGCGAGGAGGACGTCATCCTCTGCGTCAACAACCTCTCCCGGTTCCCCCAGCCCGTCGAGCTCGACCTGCGCCGCTTCGAGGGCCGGCGCCCGGTGGAGCTGCTCGGCAACGTCCCGTTCCCCACGATCGGCGAGCTGCCCTACCTGCTGACCCTGGCCGGCTACGGCTTCTACTGGTTCCGGCTGACCGCGCTCGAGCACCTCGAGGAGGACCAGTTGCTGTGACCTCTTCCGAGCACACCCCAGAGACCACGCCGGAGACCACCGGCCCGGGCCTGAGCCTGGCCTCGGACCACCTGGACCGCCAGGTGCTGGCCGACTACCTCGTCCGCACCCGCTGGTTCGGGGGGAAGGGCCGCCCCTTCACCGTCACCGGCGTACGCCGCATCGGGGAGGTCCCCGGTGACCCGACCGTCGAGCCCCGCGTGGCGCTGCACCTGGTCGAGCTGACCTACTCCGACGTGCCTGCGGGCGCCGTCGACGAGGTCGAGCGCTACCAGGTGCCGTTGTCGCTCTACGCCGAGGCCGAGTCCCGCCTCGACCACGCCTTCGTCGGCTGGTGGGAGGAGCCGGGCCTCGGGTGGGTGCACGCCTACGACGCCCTGCACGACCGCGAGGCGATGGCCCGGTGGCAGCACGCGTTCCACGCCGCGGCCGCCGAGCCGGGCGGCAACCTCGTCGACCACCACAGCTCGCTGGCCTTCCACCGGCTGCCCGGCCACGACCTCGACCTGACCGCGCACTCGACGCTGTTCTCCGGCGAGCAGTCCAACTCCTCGGTGGCCTTCGGGGAGGACGCGCTGCTCAAGGTGTTCCGCAAGGTGACGGCCGGGGTCAACCCGGACGTGCAGGTCCACGAGGTCCTCAGCCGTGCGGAGTCCCCCGACGTCGCGCACCTCTTCGGCTGGGTCGACTGGGTCGACCCCGACTCCGTGGACCCCGACGACCCGGAGTCCGGCGAGGTGGTGCAGCTCGCGATGCTGCAGCAGTTCCTCCGGACCGCCTCCGACGGGTGGGACCTCGCCCTGGCCAGCGTCCGCAACCTCTTCTCCGACCCCGAGCTGCACGCCTCGGCCGCGGGCGGCGACTTCGCCGGCGAGGCCACCCGGCTCGGGCTGACTCTGCGTGCCGTGCACGACCTGCTCGTCGAGCACTTCGGTGAGAGCGACGTGCCGGCCCGCGAGATCGCCGAGCGGATGGGGGACCGGCTCCCCGCCGCCGTGGCCGCGGCGCCCAAACTGGCCCCGCACCGCGAGGCCCTCGAGCGGCTCTTCGACCGCGTCGCCGCGCTAGGGGAGGTCGCGGTCCACCGCGTCCACGGCGACCTGCACCTCGGCCAGACCCTGCGCACCTCGCTGGGCTGGAAGATCGTCGACTTCGAGGGCGAGCCGGCCAAGCCGCTGGCCGAGCGCCTGCTGCCCGACTGCCCCTGGCGCGACGTCGCCGGCATGCTGCGCTCCTTCGACTACGCCCCGCGGGTCGTCGAGCGCACCTGGGCCGAGGACGACCCCGACGGCGCCGAGGTGCGCGCCGCCAAGGCACAGGAGTGGGCCAACCGCGCCAAGAACCACTTCCTCGTCGCGTACGCCGGCGGCGACATCAGCCCCGAGCAGCGCACGCTCGTGGAGGCCTACGTCGCCGACAAGGCCGTCTACGAGACCGTCTACGAGACCCGCAACCGGCCGACCTGGGTGGAGATCCCGCTGCAGGCCGTGGCCGAGATCGGAGCCGCATGACCACCTCCAGCACTCCCCCGTCCGGCCACGACCCGGGCCCCCGCCCGGTCCCCGTCGAGGAGCTCGACCAGCTCGTCCGCGGCGAGCACGGCCACCCGCACGCCGTCCTCGGCCCGCACCTGCACGACGGTGCCGTCACGGTCCGCGCCCTGCGCCCGTTGGCCTCGCGGGTCAGCGTCACCGGCGACTTCGGCGAGGTGGCGCTCACCCACGAGCACGAGGGTGTCTGGGTCGGTGTCCTCCCGGTCGCCGAGGTCCCCGACTACCTCCTCGCCGTCGCCTACGACGGCGAGCCGCTCGTCCTGGAGGACCCCTACCGCTTCCTCCCCACCCTCGGCGAGGTCGACCTGCACCTGGTCAACGAGGGACGCCACGAGCAGCTGTGGACCGTCCTGGGCGCCCACGTCCGCACCTACGAGGGCGGCGACGGGCGGGCGATCGAGGGCACCTCGTTCGCGGTGTGGGCGCCGTCCGCCCGCGGGGTCCGGCTCACCTGCGACGCCAACTCCTGGGACGGTCGGGCGCACCCGATGCGGCAGCTCGGGACGTCGGGCGTGTGGGAGCTGTTCGTGCCCGGCGTCGGGTCGGGGACGGCGTACAAGTTCGCGATCCTGGGCCAGGACGGCCACTGGCGCGAGAAGGCCGACCCGCTGGCGCAGTGGGCCGAGCCGCCCGCGAGCACCGCCTCGAAGGTCTTCGCCTCCGACTACACCTGGGGCGACGAGGAGTGGATGACCACCCGCGCCGACACCCCGCCGGTCAGCGCCCCGATGAGCGTCTACGAGCTGCACCTCGCGTCGTGGCGCCGCAACTACGACGGCAGCACCTGGTCGTGGGACCAGCTGGCCACCGACCTGGTCGCCTACGTGCAGGACCTCGGCTTCACCCACGTGGAGCTGATGCCGGTGATGCAACACCCCTTCGGCGGCTCCTGGGGCTACCACGTCACCTCCTACTTCGCCCCGGACAGCCGCTTCGGCGACCCCGACGGCTTCCGCCTGCTCGTCGACCGGCTGCACCAGGCCGGCATCGGCGTGATCCTGGACTGGGTCCCGGGCCACTTCGCCACCGACGAGTGGGCGCTGGCCCGCTTCGACGGCACCCCGCTCTACGAGGACCCCAACCCCCAGCGCGGCTGGCACCAGGAGTGGGGCAGCCACATCTTCAACTTCGGCCGCCCCGAGGTGCGCAACTTCCTCTTCGCCAACGCGGTCTACTGGTGCGAGGAGTTCCACGTCGACGGCCTGCGCGTCGACGGCGTCGCCTCGATGCTCTACCTCGACTACTCCCGCAAGGACGGCGAGTGGTCGCCGAACAAGTACGGCGGCCGGGAGAACCTCGAGGCGGTGCAGTTCCTCCAGGAGATGAACGCCACCGTCTACCGCCGCGTCCCCGGCGTCGTGACGATCGCCGAGGAGTCCACCTCCTGGCCCGGCGTCACCAAGCCGACCGACGCCGACGGCCTGGGCTTCGGCTTCAAGTGGAACATGGGCTGGATGCACGACTCGCTGACCTACATGGCCCACGAGCCCGTGCACCGCGCCTACCACCACGGCGAGATGACCTTCTCCCTGGTCTACGCCTGGTCGGAGAACTTCGTGCTGCCGATCAGCCACGACGAGGTCGTCCACGGCAAGGGCTCGCTGCTGCGCAAGATGCCCGGCGACCGGTGGCAGCAGCTGGCCAACCTGCGCGCCTACCTGGCCTTCATGTGGGGTCACCCGGGCAAGCAGCTGCTCTTCATGGGCGCCGAGCTCGGCCAGGAGTCGGAGTGGGCGGAGTCCCGCGAGCTGGACTGGTGGCTGCTCGACCACCCCGAGCACGCCGGTGTGCACCGGCTGGTGCGCGACCTCAACCGCACCTACGCCGACTCCGGCGCCCTGTGGGCCCAGGACCACTCCCCCGACGGCTTCGCGTGGATCGACGCCAACGACGCGGGACGCAACGTGTTCTCCTTCGTGCGCCGCGCGCCCGGGCACCCCGACGTGGTGTGCGTGTCGAACTTCTCCGCGGTGCCGCACCACGGCGTGCGGGTCGGCTTCCCGTCGGCCGGTGAGTGGACCGAGGTGCTCAACACCGACGCCGAGGCCTACACCGGCTCCGGGGTCGGCAACTTCGGCGCCGTGACCGCCGTCGAGGGCGACCACCACGGCCACCCGGCCCACGCCGAGCTCAGCCTGCCGCCGTTGGGCACCGTGTGGTTCAGGGCCGCCCGCTGACGGTGGTCGAGCAGCGAGGAGCGCCAGCGACGAGCGGGCGTCGAGACCACCGGCCGCCCTCTAGGGTGGCCGCATGACCCAGCAGCCGACGACGACGCGCAGCACCGTCGCCGACGGGGTGGCCCGCCTGGTGTGGCCGCCCGGCGAGCCGATCGACAACGTGCGCCGCGAGCTGGCGCGGGCGCTGGTCACCCACGCCCGGGTCGAGGCCCACGTCGACCCCGACGACACCGAGGGGCAGCGGATCGCGACCTGGGCGGGCATGCAGCGTGAGGGCGTGATGCGCGGCGTCACGGTCGACGGTACGCCGGTGGACCGCATCGTCTACGCACGGTTGGCGACCGACCGCCCGGTCGACGAGCCCGGCTCGTTCCGGGCGTTGCTCAACTCCTTCCTGCCCCGCAAGCGCGCCATCAGCCAGATGCTGGTGCGCGACACCAAGCAGCGGGTGCTGCTGTGCCAGCTGACCTACAAGACCGACTGGGACCTCCCCGGCGGCGTCGTCGAGGTCGGCGAGTCGCCGATGGTCGCGGTGGCCCGCGAGGTCGAGGAGGAGCTGGCGCTGCAGATCCCGGCCGGCCCGCTGCTGCTGACCGACTGGCTGCCGCCGTGGGGCGGCTGGGACGACGCGCTGTGCCTGGTCTTCGACGGCGGCGAGCACGAGCCCGCGATCCTGGACCGGGTGGTCAAGCAGGCCCGCGAGATCCGCTCAGCGCGCTTCTGCACCCTCGACGAGGTCGACGAGCTCTGTGCCGACTTCACCGCCCGTCGGGTCCGCGCCGCGCTCGCGACCCTCGCCGGCGAGGGATCGGCCTACACCGAGAGCGGCCGCTGACCCCGGCGCTCGACGGGGCGGACGCAGCGCCACCAGCACGCCGACCACCAGCAGCAGCCCGCCGCCCGCCTCCCCGGCGGTCGGCACGTCGCCGAGCAGGGCCCAGGCAGCCGTCATCGCGACGACCGGTGCCAGCAGCACCCACGGCACCACCGCGGCCGAGGGGTTGCGCGCCAGCAGCGTGTTGAAGATGCCGTAGCCCAGCAGGGAGGCGATCCCCGCGGTGTAGAGCGTGGCGAGCAGCGCCGCCCCGTCCACCGCGGCGAGCCCCTCGAGGACGGCGGTCGGGCCATCGACCACCAGGGCGAGGGCCATCACGGGGACCGGGACCACCAGTCCCGACCACACCGTCAGCGACAGTCCGCCCGGCACCCGCGCCGCGCGGGAGACCACGTTGCCGATGCCCCAGGACAGCGCGCCCATCAGGCACAGGCCCAGCCCCACCAGGGGCACGTCGCCTCCCCTGCCGAGCGCGACGACGAGAAGTCCCACGACACCGAGGGCGACGCCGATGCCCTGGGTCACGGTCGGCCGCTCCCGCAGGACGCCGGCGGCGATCACGATCGTGAACACGACCTGCGCCTGCAGCACCAGCGCGGCGATGCCGGGCGGCAGGCCGACCCCCATGGCGACGTACAGGAAGCCGAACTGACCCGCGGACATGAACAGCCCGACCGCCGCGAGCACCCGCCACGACACCTGCGGCCGCGGCACCAGGAAGACCGCCGGGAGCACCACCGCGACGAAGCGCAGCGCCAGGAAGACCAACGGCGGCACGTCACCCATCCCGAGGTCGATGGCCAGGAAGTTCAGGCCCCACAGGGTCGCCACGAGGGCGGCCAGGACGTTGTCTCGACGGCTCACCGCTCCAGCCTGGAGCACCGGATCATGCAGCACCAGCGACTATTGCTGAGCCATACCGTGAAGCGTTGCTGCATGGTTCTGCGACGATGACCTCATGCTCGACCTTGACGCCCTGTCCTCGCTCCGAGCCGTCGCCGACCACGGCTCGGTCAGTGCCGCGGCTGCCGCGCTGGGCTTCACGCCCAGCGCGATCAGCCAGCAGGTGAAGCGGCTCGAGCGGCAGACCGGCGTCGCGCTGCTGGAGCGGGTCGGGCGCGGCGTCATCCTCACCGGCGCCGGGCGACACCTGGTCGACGAGGGCGGCCGTCTGCTGACCGACCTCGAGCGCCTCGAGAGCGGCCTGCACCGGCTCTCGGGCGACGTGACGGGGCACGTGCGGCTGGCCGCCTTCTCCACGGCCATGCGCGGGCTCGTCGCACCCCGGCTGGGCGAGCTGCGAGGGCGACATCCCGACCTGACCTTCTCCCTGACCGAGACCGAGCCCTGGGACACGGTGGAGATCGTGGCCGCCGGCCGGCTCGACATCGGGGTCGTGCACTCCTGGGGTGACGTGCCGCTGCACGTCCCCGACCACCTTGCGCGCACCGTCGTGGCGCGGGACGTCGCCGACGTCGTCGTCCGCGAGGACCACCCGCTCGCCGGCCGGGACCGGGTGACCCCGGCCGACCTGGTCGACGAGGGTTGGATCGCCACCCCCGACGGCACGATCTGCCGTCAGTGGCTGCACCGGATGTACGTCGGGACCGGCCGCAGCCCGCGGATCGCGCACGAGTCCCTCGAGTACGCCTCCCACCTCGCCCTCGTGCACGCCGGCCTGGGGATCGCCCTGGTCCCCCGTCTGGGCCGCGGACGGATCGAGGCGCCGCTCACCACCGTCCTCGCCACCGACCCCGTCCCGACGCGCGAGGTCGTGGCGGTCCACCGCCGCTCGATGGCCGCCTCCCCCGCCCTCCAGGCGGTCCTGGCCGCGCTGACCGACTGACCCGACCGACTGAACCGATCGGAGTCGTGCCCCTGAGCGGGCGCTATCCCGCCCGCTGAGGGGCACGACCCGGTCGGTCGAGCAGGTCGCGGGCGAGCATCGTCGCGCCGGCGACGGCCGCGGGCATCACCGCGACAGCGCCCAGCGGCACCAGGAAGCACAGCTGCGTGGCGACCCCGAAGCCGAGGACGGCACCCCGGTCGCGGGCCAGCACCTCGGCCCGGGCCGCACGGTCCATCCCCCGGGCCTCCAGGGCGCGCGAGACGAGCTCGGCGGCGAGCAGACGGCCCGACACCGCGACGCCGAGGACGAGGCCGACCGCCGTCCCGACCACCGGCAGCAGGCCCAGCACGAGCACCCCGACGCCCAGCAGCAGACCGGTCCCCGCCAGCACGAGGCCGTCCACGGCCGAGCGCCAGAAGCCCGGGCCCGCGTCGGGGACGTCCCCACCCAGCATCCGCTCGGTCTCCGCCCAGATCCGGGCGTAGAACGGGTCCCCCAGCGTCAGTGCGAGGGCGGTGAAGGTCATCGACGCCACCATGAGGAACCCCACGACCACGAGCAGGCCCAGCGCCACCCGCACCAGCGCCCGCGCCCCGGTGGCCCAGTCGGCGGCGAACGGCGTCGCCCAGGCGACGAGGTCGCCGACCTGCAGCAGCAGGACGACGAGGCCGCCCACCACCAGGAGCAGGACCAGCAGCGCCGGCACCATCCCCAGGAGCATCAGCCCCGGACGGGTGCGCCAGAGCCCGAGGCCGCGCAGGAGGTAGCCCGGGCCGCGCACCGGCGGACTCAGAACAGCGCCGAGGCGAGGGCCCGCCGTCCGTTGAGGACCCGGGGGTCGTCGTTGCCGACGGCGGCGAAGAGACCCAGCAGGTGGTCGCGGGCCCGCTCGCGCTCCTTGTCCGACGTACGCCGCACGAGCTCCACCAGCCGGACGAAGGCGTCCTCGACGTGGCCGCCGAGCATGTCGAGGTCGGCGCAGAGGGTCTGGGCGTCGATGTCGTCGGGGTCCGCGGCCGCGGCGGCGCGGGCCGCCTGCAGGTCGACGCCCTGGGTGCGCTGGAGCACCTTGGCCATCGCCAGGCCGGCGACCGCCTCGCTGTCGGCGGGGTTGGCCGAGACCAGATTCTGGTACTCCTCGACCGCGCGGTCGATGTCGCCCGCGGCGAGCGCGTCCTGGGCGGGGGCGTAGCGCGGGTCGAGCCCCGGCTCCTCGCCCTCCTCGGTCGCGGGTGCCGCAGCGCGCGGCTGGTGCCGGCCGGTGACGCCGCCGGCGGTGAGCTGCTGGGCCAGCTGGTCGAGCAGACCGCTGATCTCCTCGGGTCCGAGCACGTCCTGGGCGATCGGCTGCGGGCGACCGTCGAGCACCGCCATGAGGTAGGGGATCGACTGCAGCTGCACGGCCTGCGCGATCGCCGGGGTGGCGTCGACGTCGACCAGCGCGGCGAGGAAGCGGCCCTCGTGGGCGTCGACCGCCGAGGCGAGGTCGCGGGCCATCTGCTCGCTCTCGGGCAGCCGGCTGGCGGAGTAGAACGCCAGCAGGACCGGAGCGGTCATCGAGGACTCGATGACCTGCTGGAAGTTCTCCTCGGTGACGGTGAGGGAGTACGCCGAGCCGCCACCGCCGCCCGCGGACGAGGCCTGACCGCCGGAGGACGGCGCTGCCGGGGCCGGCTTCTTCAGCGCCGAGAGGTCGATGGCACCGGGGCGGGAGAACGGCTGCTGCGTCATGGCGCCAATCCTAGGAAACCGGCACCGGCCCGGCGGGTGGGGGCCTGCGCCGCGGGACGGCCGGGCTCGCCGGGCACGCCGGGCACGCCGGGCTCACGCGAGCCCGAGCGCCACCGCCTCCTCCCACAGCTCCTCGCGCACCCGGGGGTGGGCGGCGTGCTCGATGAGGTGCCGGGCCTGGGTGCGCTCGTCCTGGCCGGCGAGCTCGGCGGCCCCCTGCTCGGTGAGCACGGCCGTGACCTGGAAGGAGGTGACCGGCTCGTCGACCATCGGGACGATCGTGGAGCAGTCGGCCTTGGGGTGCCACGAGCGCAGCGCCATCAGCGCCTGGCCGCCCCGGCTGTGCAGGGCACCGACGATGAAGTCGGTCTGCCCGCCGAAGCCGGAGTGGATCCGGGCGTGGATCCGCGAGGCGTTGGCCTGGCCGAAGAGGTCGACCTGCAGCGCGGTGTTGATGCTGGTCATGCCCGGGTTGCGCGCGATCAGTCCCGGGTCGTTGGCCGTCTCGGTGCGGATCATCTGCACCCGCGGGTTGCGGTCGACCCAGGCCAGCAGCTCCGGGGAGCCGAACAGGAACGACGCCTGTACCGGCACGTCGCGGTCGAGCGCCCCCGCCTGCTCCAGCGCCAGCACCGAGTCGGAGAACATCTCGGTCCACACCCGCAGCCCGCGTCGGCCGGTCAGCCCCCGCAGCGCCGCGTCGGGCACCGCGCCGATGCCCGCCTGCAGCGTGGCGCCGTCGCCGACCCGGGCCGCCACCTGCGCGCCGATCGCGGCGGCCTCGGCGTCGATCCCGCCTGCACCGGACGGCCCCGCCACCGCGGGCTCCTCGGCCTCCACGAGCACGTCGATCGACGCCAGGTCGAGCTCCGCGTCGCCGTACGTCCAGGGCACGCGGTCACTGACCTGCGCCACCACCCGCCCACCGCGGGCGCGCGCCGCCTCGACCGCCGCCGGCAGCACATTGACCTCGGTGCCCAGCGACACCCTGCCGTCGCGGGGCCGCGTGGTGTGCAGCAGCACGAGGTCCGGCGGCTGCGTCGTGGTGAACAGCCGGGGCACCAGCGACAGCCGCGAGGGCGTGTAGCGCAACCGCGGGCTGCGCCGCATGCCCGGGCCGACGAACGGCGTCTCGTAGGTGACGCCGTCACGGTCGGGCACGCCGCGCTGGGCGTTCAGCACCCACAGCCGGTACGACGCCAGCGACTCGTCCACCAGGCCGAGCAGCGTCCACGGGGTGGCATGGTTGCCGGTCACCACCACACGGGGCTCGTCGGGCAGTCCGGACAGCAGGGCGGGCAGGTCCACAGCCCCATTGGAGCAGAGCCGGCCCCGACCCACCTGCGGTTCAGTCCCCGAGCAGCGCGTCGGCCGCGGCGTACGGGTCCTGCTCGCCGGCGGCGACGGCCTCGGCCAGCCGGTCCAGCGCGGAGTGGTCGCCCAGCTCCCAGCGCGCGCGGAGCGCCGCGACGGCCACCGCCTCGACCTCGGCCCGCGCGCGCCGCGCGCGCCGCGCGGCGAGCTGACCGGTCTCCTCGAGCCAGGCACGGTGCTGCTCCAGGCCCTCGACGACGTCGTCGACGCCCTGTCCGGTCTGGGCGACGGTCGCCAGGATCGGGGGCTGCCAGGCGTCGGCGGCCCGCTCGGTCAGAGCCAGGCCGGACCGCAGATCACGTCGCAGCCGGTCGGCCCCGTCGCGGTCGGCCTTGTTGACGACGTAGAGGTCGCCGACCTCGAGGATGCCGGCCTTCGCGGCCTGGATGCCGTCGCCCATCCCGGGCGCCAGCAGGACCATCGTGGTGTCGGCGAGCCCGGCGACCTCGACCTCGCTCTGGCCGACGCCGACGGTCTCCACCAGCACCACGTCGAAGCCGGCTGCGTCGAGCACGCGCACGGCCTGGGGCGTGGTGAACGAGAGCCCGCCCAGGTGCCCCCGGGACGCCATCGAGCGGATGAAGACACCCTCGTCGGCGGCGTGGTCCTGCATCCGGATGCGGTCGCCGAGCAGCGCGCCGCCGGAGAACGGCGAGGACGGGTCGACCGCGAGCACGCCGACCGTGCGGCCGGCCGCGCGCAGGGCGCCGATGAGCGCGTTGGTCGAGGTGGACTTCCCGACACCGGGGGCCGCACAGCGCGGCCGCACCGGTGCCGCCGCCCCGGCGCTTGAGCTCGAGCGCGAGGTGCAGGACCACGCGGGCACCGGACATGCCGACCGGGTGACCCAGGGCGATCGCGCCGCCGTTGACGTTGACCTTCTCGTCGGGCAGGCCGAGGGCCCGCGCGGAGGCGATGCCGACCGCGGCGAAGGCCTCGTTGAACTCCACCAGGTCCAGCGACGAGGGCTCGATGCCCTCCTTCGCGCAGGCCTTCGCGGTGGCGTTGGCCGGCTGCAGCTGCAGGGTGGAGTCGGGGCCGGCGACCATGCCGTGCGCGCCGATCTCGGCCAGCCACTCCAGGCCCAGCTCCTCGGCCTTGGCCTTGCTCATCACCACGACGGCGCAGGCACCGTCGGAGATCTGCGAGGAGGTGCCGGCGGTGATGGTGCCGTCCTTGGCGAAGGCGGGGCGCAGCCCGCCGAGGCTCTCGGCGGTGGTGGAAGGCGTCCTGCTCCTCACGGGTGAACTTGTCGGTCGCGGCGTTGCACGCCTCGGTCAGCCCGCCCATGGCCTGCTGGGTGGCCTGGTCGAACAGCGCATCGTAGGCCATCGAGTCGACCAGCGCGGTGTCGCCGTACTTGAAGCCCTCACGCGACTTCGGCAGCAGGTGCGGAGCGTTGGTCATCGACTCCATGCCGCCCGCGACGATGATGTCGGCCTCGCCGGCGCGGATCATCTGGTCGGCGGTGGCGATGGCGTTGAGGCCCGACAGGCACACCTTGTTGACGGTGATGGAGGGGACCGAGGCCGGCAGCCCACCGGCGAGGCCGGCGGCGCGGGCGGGGTTCTGGCCGGCGCCGGCGAGGATGACCTGGCCCATGATCAGGTAGTCGACCTGCTCGCCGGTGACGCCCGCCTTCTCCAGCGCGCCCTTGATGGCGATCCCGCCGAGGTCGGCGGCCGAGAAGCTCTTGAGCCCGCCGAGCAGGCGGCCGATCGGGGTGCGCGCCCCGGCGACGATGACGGTTCCGGACATGGGGTTCTCCTCCAGTGCTGGGTGGGCCGGCGCGGGACGAGGGCCGCGGGCGCCGGGCCGGGACCCGGTCAGGCTACCCACGAGTCACCTCCGCGGCGAGGGGCGTCCGTCCTGCCGGTCGTGAGGCACATGTCACAACCTGGGCGGGTGCGTTGTGGCTGCAACGTGACCTCGACGAGGCGATCGCCTTCTACCGCGACACCTTCGGGATGACGCTGGCCCACGAGGAGACCAACGAGGAGCAGGGCGTGCGCGAGGCGATGATGGCCGTCGGCGACTCCGGCTCCTGCGTCCAGCTGCTCGCGCCGCTCTCGGAGTCCTCCACGATCGCCAAGTTCATCGACCGCAACGGCCCCGGCTGCCAGCAGATCGCCTACCGCGTCACCGACGTGGAGAAGGTCGCCGCGATCCTGCGCGAGCGCGGGCTGCGGATGCTGTACGACGCCCCCAAGCGCGGCACGTCCGACAGCCGCATCAACTTCGTGCACCCCAAGGACGCCGGCGGCATCCTGGTGGAGATCGTCGAGCCGAACCCGGCCGCCGCGCACTGATCCCGTGCCCGGTCGACCGCCCACCGCGGCACGGATCGTGCCGTGCATCACAGGGGGTGGCCGCGAGATGACTCTTCCCGGCACTGTTACCCACCAGTAATCTTCCGCGCGGGGCGTCCGCCCCGACTGACTCCCGACCAGACCAGGAGCCACCCGTGCAGCACATCCTCGATGCGATCCAGGCCGGCCAGACCGGCGACGCGACCTCGGAGGACTTCGCGAGCCTCGCCCTCCCCGAGTCCTACCGCGCCGTGACGGTGCACAAGGACGAGGTCGACATGTTCGAGGGCGTGGCCTCTCGCGACAAGGACCCCCGCAAGTCCCTCCACGTCGAGGACGTCGCCCTCCCCGAGCTCGGCCCGGGCGAGGCGTTCGTCGCGGTCATGGCCTCGGCGATCAACTACAACACCGTGTGGACCTCGATCTTCGAGCCCGTCTCCACCTTCGGCTTCCTCGAGCGCTACGGCCGGCTCTCCGAGCTCACCAAGCGCCACGACCTGCCCTACCACGTGGTCGGCTCCGACCTCGCCGGCGTCGTGCTCAAGACCGGCCCCGGCGTCACCCAGTGGCAGCCCGGCGCCGAGGTCGTGGCGCACTGCCTCTCGGTCGAGCTCGAGGACCCGGCCGGTCATGACGACACGATGATGGACCCGCAGCAGCGCATCTGGGGCTTCGAGACCAACTTCGGCGGCCTGGCCCACATCGCCCTGGTCAAGTCCAACCAGCTGCTGCCCAAGCCGGCCCACCTCACCTGGGAGGAGGCCGCCTCCCCCGGCCTGGTCAACGCCACCGCCTACCGCCAGCTGGTCTCCAAGAACGCCGGCCAGATGAAGCAGGGCGACAATGTGCTGATCTGGGGCGCCTCGGGCGGCCTCGGCGGCTTCGCCACGCAGTACGCCCTCAACGGCGGTGCCAACCCCATCTGCGTGGTCTCCAACGAGGAGAAGGCCAAGATCTGCCGCTCCATGGGCGCGGAGATGATCATCAACCGCTCCGAGGAGAACTGGAAGTTCTGGAACGACGACAACACCGCCCAGAACCCCAAGGAGTGGCAGCGCCTGGGCAAGAAGATCCGCGAGCTCACCGGCGGCGAGGACATCGACATCGTCTTCGAGCACCCCGGCCGCGAGACCTTCGGTGCGTCGGTCTACGTGACCCGCAAGGGCGGCACCATCACCACGTGCGCCTCGACCACGGGCTTCATGCACGAGTACGACAACCGCTACCTGTGGATGAACCTCAAGCGCATCGTCTCCAGCCACTTCGCCAACTACCGCGAGGCCTACGAGGCCAACCGCCTCATCGACCAGGGCAAGATCCACCCCACCCTGTCCAAGACCTACACGCTCGACGAGGTCGGCCAGGCTGCGCTGGACGTGCACCACAACAAGCACCAGGGCAAGGTCGGCGTGCTGTGCCTGGCGCCCGAGGAGGGCCTGGGCGTGCGCGACGAGGAGAAGCGCGCGAAGCACCTCGACGCGATCAACCGGTTCCGCGGCGTCTGATCCCCCGCCGGGCCCAGGGTCCGGCACCTGCACCACCCGCGAGGGCCGTCGGTCGCACCGACGGCCCTCGCGGCGTCCCTGGCCTCCCTGGCCTCCCTGGCGTCCCCGGCCTCTCCCCCGCCGGGGACGCCTGGAATCTGGGCAAAGATTCAGGTGTCGACGGGTGGGACTGCGGCGGGCGATCCTCGACAATGGGGTCTCACGTCGACCTCCCACGACTGGAAGTAGGTTGTCCCGCATGAGCGACCAGGGCCTGTCCATCTTCGACGAGCAGTCCGGCCAGACCGGCAAGGGCTCTCCCGACGACAAGACCCAGGTGATCCCCGTCGCCCAGGGCGACAAGAGCAGCCAGGGCGGCCAGCCGTCCGGCGCCTCCGGCAACGCCCCCCAGCGCCCCGTCGTGCCCCCCGCGGCACGGCCCGGCGGTGCTCCATCGGCTCCCGCCGCCCCCGGCTTCCCCGTGGTGCGTCGTGGCGGCTACGACACCGCCAGCGTCGACGCCAAGGTCCGCCAGCTGCTGGGCGAGAAGTCCGGTCTGGCGCAGAGCCTGACCGAGTCCGAGCAGCGGGTCGTCGAGCTCGAGGCCGAGCTGGAGCGGGTCCGGACCGAGGTCGCGGAGATGGAGCGACCGTCGTACGCCGGTCTGGGCGGTCGGGCCAGCGCCATGCTCCGGCTGGCCGAGGAGGAGGCCGCCGACGTGCGGGCCGCCGCGCGCCGCGACGCCGACGAGATCCTCAACCAGGCCGAGCGCGACGCCAAGGCGATCAAGGCCGACGCCGCCCGTGAGGCCGAGGACATGCGGATGGTGCAGCTCCAGGAGCTCGAGGAGCACCGCACCCGGTTGCTGACCGACGCCGAGCAGGAGCGGTCGCTGGCCCGCAGCGAGGCCGAGGACCTGCGCGCCGCCGCGAAGCGCGAGGCCGACCAGGTCAAGCTCGCCGCCCAGCAGGAGGCGACCGAGATGCGCACCTCCGCCCAGCGCGAGGTGGAGAAGGCCCGGGCCGCGGCCGACCGCGAGGTCACCGAGGCCCGCCGCACCCTCGCGGTGGAGAAGGAGCGGCTGGCCCGCGAGGCCTCCGAGCACCACGAGAGCGCGATGGCCGAGACGCAGCGCCTGGTCACCGAGGCCGAGCAGCGCGCCGCCTCCGCGGAGGAGCGCGGCCGCCAGGCCACCGCCTCGGCGACCCAGTACCGCGAGCAGTCCCAGGCCGAGGCCGACGCCCTGCTCCAGCGGGCCCGGCGCGAAGCCGAGCAGATCGTGTCCTCGGCGCAGAAGCAGGCCGAGTCGATCTCCTCGACCGGCACCGCCGAGGCCGAGCGCGAGCTGGCCGCGGTGCGCGCGGAGGTGGAGCGGCTGCAGAAGCGTCGCGACGGCATCACCGCCCAGCTCTCCTCGCTGGCCGACATCGTGTCCGGCTTCGGCAACGACGAGCCCGAGGCCCCTGCCGACGCACCGCAGAACGACGAGTCGTGACGAGCGAGCCCGGCGGGTCCGACGACCAGCGGTCCGCCGGGCCGCAGGACTCGACCGACCCCCGTGACCCCCGTGACCCCCGCGACCCCCGCGACACCGTCGCGATGGTCGAGGAGCACGAGCAGGAGGCCACCGACGACGACGCCCACGTGGGGCTCGTCGGCGGACCCGAGCACCTCGGGACACCCGGTCCCCCGCTGGACCGGCGTTCGCCGTTCTACCTCGGCTTCTTCGGCGGCCTGGGGGCGCTGACCGCCTGGTGGCTGGGCACCACGATCCTGGCGATCGGTTCGACGCTGCTGCTGATCGTGGTCTCGCTGTTCCTGGCCGCGGGGCTGCACCCGGCGGTGCTGTTCCTGGAGCGGCGCGGGCTGCGGCGCGGCTTCGCGGTCCTGGCCGTCATCATCGCCGCTCTCGGGGCCCTCACGCTCTTCGTGGTGGCGATCGTGCCGGTCATCGCCGACCAGGTCCGCGCCATCACCGACAACGCGCCCGGCTGGTTCGACCAGCTCCAGCGCAACGAACGGGTGCGCGCGCTCGACGAGGAGTACCAGCTCCTCGACCGCGCCCGCGACTACGTCAGCAACGGCGACTTCCTCTCCGGGCTCTTCGGCGGGGTCCTCGGCTTCGGGCTCGCCCTGGTCGGCGCGTTCTTCAACGCCTTCATCGTGCTGGTCCTGACGCTGTACTTCCTGGCGTCGATGGAGACCACCAAGGGCGCCCTCTACCGTCTGGCCCCCGCCTCGCGCCGTGACCGCGTCAGCCGGCTCGGCGACCGGATCCTCGCCAGCGTCGGCGGCTACGTGTCCGGCGCCTTCATCGTGGCCCTGATCTCGGGGATCTCCTCGCTGGTGTTCCTGTTCGTCATCGGCCTCGGCGAGTACGCCGTGGCGCTGGCCACCGTGGTGGCGCTGCTGGGCGTGATCCCGATGATCGGTGCCACCCTGGGCGCCATCGCCGTCACGGCCATCGGCTTCGCCACCGACGTGCAGACCGGCATCGCCTGCATCGTCTTCTACGTGGTCTACCAGCAGGTCGAGAACTACCTGATCTACCCGCGCGTGATGTCGCGCTCCGTGGACCTGCCCGGGGCCGTCATCGTCATCGCCGCGCTCGTCGGCGCCGCGCTGCTCGGCGTCGTCGGTGCGCTGCTGGCGATCCCCACGGCCGCGGGCATCCTGATGCTGCTGCGCGAGGTCTACGTCCGCCGCCAGGACGTCTCCTAGCGGACGTCCCCCGGACCGGCCGGCCTCACAGGACCGGCTCGGGCCGCTCCGCGAGCCGGGCCGGGCGGCCCTCGCCGAGCTTCACGCCGACGACCCCGGCCAGCACCAGCACGCCACCCAGCAGCTGGACCGCCCGCGGGAGCTCCCCGAGGAGCAGCCATGCGGCCACGACCGCAGCCAGGACCTCGGTGAGCGCCACGAACGACGCCAGTCGCGACCCGAGACGCCGGCCGGCGGCGATGCCGGAGGTGTAGGCCACCCCGGCCGTCACCAGGCCGAGCACGAGCACGGGGACCCACCACGCCACCGTCGTACCGGCAGGGCCGGCGTAGGACACCTCGGCCGTGGCGACCCGCATCGGCAGCAGGCCCACGAGACCGAGGAGCGCCAGCGAGGCCGACCCGACGACCAGGCCGCCGGCGGCCAGGGTCAGGGGCGGCAGACCGTTGCCCTCGTCGGCGGAGATCAGGAAGTACGCCGTGGCGCCGATCATCGCACCCAGGGCCCAGGCCACGCCGACCAGGCTGAGGTCGGCGCCGGAGACGACGTCGAGCACGAGCACGAGCCCGACCGCCGCCACCCCTGCGCCGGCCAGCGTGATGGGCCCCGGCCGCTGCCCGTGGCGCAGCCACAGCCACAGCACGACGGCTGCCGGCGCGGTGTACTCGATCAGCAACGCGGGCGCCACCTGCATGTGCTGGACGGCCGAGAAGTAGCAGAACTGCGCCCCGGCCACGGCCAGGACGCCGTAGAGGACGACCACCGTGGCGTTGCGGCGCAGGAGCGCCCAGCGACCGCGCAGCGCGACCAGGCCCAGCGGCAGCACGACCAGCGCGGCGACGCTGACCCGCACGAGCGTCGCGGCGCCAGGCGACCAACCGGTGTCGAGCAGCCCGCGTGCCACCGCCCCGGACAGCCCGAACGACAGCGCGCTGACCAGGGCGAAGGTCAGTCCCGCGGACAGCCGGGAAGCGGACGCACCCGGGCCCGAGACCGGTACGTCATGAGTCAACGTCGTCATGGATCATGACGGTAGGCCGTGCGTAGTAACGTGTCAACGTGGTTTTCGCCCATGACACCGAGATGTCCCTCCAGGCCGCCGTCGAGCTGACCAACACCGCCGGCGACCCCGACACCCTGCTGACCGTGGCGGCGCTCGACGAGTACTACACCGGCTTCGAGTACACCGGTCGCCACGAGCGCACCCGTGCCGAGCTGGAGGAGGTGCGCGCGCTGCGGCCGCGCTTCCGCGAGCTCTTCACGGCCAGTCGCGAAGAGGCGGTCGAGATCGTCAACCACATGCTGGCCGAGGCGGGCGCGGTCCCCCAGCTGGTGCGTCACGACCCCTACGACTGGCACATCCACGCCTGCTCGCCGGACGCACCGCTCGCGACCAGGATCACGGTGGAGACCGCGATGGCGATGGTCGACGTGGTCCGCACCGACGAGATGTCCCGCCTGGGCGTCTGCGAGGACGACGACTGCGACGGCATCGTGCTCGACCTCTCCCGCAACCGGTCGAAGCGGTTCTGCTCGACCACCTGCGGCAACCGCAACGCGGTCGCCGCCTACCGCGCCCGCCAGGCGGGCGAGGCGTAACCGCCAGGGCCCCGGAGCCGTTGAGGGGGCGAACCCGACCCGAAAGGCCCCGATGTCCCGCCTCCGCCGCCTCGCCACGCTCACCTGCGCCGGCCTGGCCCCGTTCGCCCTGGCCGGCTCCGCCACCCCTGCGCCGGCCACCGCGACGGTCCCGCAGTCCACGCCCACTTCGAGCCCCGTGGCCACCGCCGCCGAGGCACTGGCCTCCCCGACCGGCCGCGCCGTGGTGCGCTTCGCCGACGTCCCCAGTCGTGCCCAGCTGCGCGCCCTGCGCGGCCTCGGCCTGACCGTCCGCGGCCTGGACGCCCTGCCGATGGCCGTGGTCCACGGCCCCGCGGCGACCCTGGCCCGCATCGTCCCCGAGGGACTCGGCCTGGACGTGCGGCCCGACGAGGTGCTCGCCTACGCCGACACCGCGTCCTCCGACGTCATGTCCTCCTCCCCCGCCGCGGCGAAGAAGCTGCGCAGCCGGGGCCTGACCGGCAAGGGCGTGACCGTCGGGGTCATCGACTCCGGCTGCGACGGGACCCACCCCGACCTCGCCGACCACATCGTCCACAACGTGGTCCTGCTCAGCCCGGAGTACGCCAACGCCGGCACCTCCCCGGTGCTGCCGATCCCGATGGGCGACACGCCCTACTCCAACACCGACCTCGGCTCGGGCCACGGCACCCACGTGGCGGGCATCGTCGCCGCCGACGGCACCAGCAGCCCCGACCACCTCGGCGTGGCCCCGGACGCCGAGCTGGCGTGCTTCGCCATCGGTGCCGTCATCACGACCACCGCCGTGGTCACCGCCTACGACTACATCCTCGACCAGCCCGACCTGCTCGGCATCGACGTCATCAACAACTCCTGGGGCAACAGCTTCCGGCAGTACGACCCCGAGGACCCGGTCAACGTCGCCACCAAGGCCGTGAGCGACCGGGGCGTGACCGTCGTCTTCTCCGCCGGCAACTCCGGCTCCGGGGACGCCGAGGCGAGCGTCAGCCCCTTCAACCAGGCCCCGTGGGTGATCTCCGTGGCCGCCGGCGACCTCTCCCGCCAGCGCGGCAGCTTCTCCTCCAACGGCCTGGAGCTCGACAACGGCCGAGCAGTCGCGATCGGTGCGGACGGGCACACCGTCCACCGTGGCGACCGGATCGGCCTGACCCAGCCCGACATCATGGCGCCCGGCGTCTCGATCTCCTCCTCGTGCGACAGCACGGGCAGCGTGATCGGGCCCTGCCCCGACCACGGCAACACCTCGGCCTCCGGCACCTCGATGTCCGCACCGCACATCGCCGGCGCGGCGGCCGTCCTGCTGCAGGCCAACCCGAGGCTCACCCCCGCTCAGGTGCAGCTGGCCATGAAGGCGACCGCCAGCCCGGTGCGGACCCCGGACGGGACCATCCTGGGCTCCCACCAGGTCGGCTACGGGCACGTGAACCTCGACCGGGCCGTGACGCTGGTCAAGGGTCGCTCCGGCAAGGCCCTGAAGAAGAGGATCGCCCGGGCCATGCGCACGGCCGACCGCCGCCTCGCACGCCAGGACGACTGGAAGGTCGCGCGCACCGACCAGTGGCAGTCCGACGCCCTGCCGGTCGCCGTCGACCCGCTGCCGTTCTTCGACACCCACGAGCTGAGGGTGGCCAAGAGCACCGACGCGGTGAAGCTGGCCGTGGTCTACCCGACCCCCGGCACCGCCGCGAACCTCGCCGAGGTCACGGCCACCCTGGTCGCCGCCGACGGCACCGAGGTCGGGTCCACCAGCACGGACCTGCTCTTCAGCCACGGCACCGGGTCGGTGCTGCTGGAGGACGTGGCCCCCGGCGACTACACCCTCGAGCTCGGGGGCTACTACGTGTCCGACCCCGACACCCTGGACAGCGACTCCATCAACGGCCGCGTCGTCTTCGTGTCGGCCTCCCAGCTGAAGCGACGCTGAGGCGAGGCACCACTCCGTCGTCCTGACCCGCGGAGGTCCCGCCCCGACCCGGGGCGGGACCTCCGTCATACCCCCCCCGCCGGTTCCGGCCCGCGGTCACCGACGCTGTGCCACCCTGGACGCACGGGGAGCCCGTGTCCCCCATCCCCCACCAGGAGCGCCGTGCCCACGCAGATCCTCGTCGTCGACGACGACCCCGACCTGTCACTGCTGATGGCCCTGTTCCTGCGCAAGCACGGCCACCAGGTCGACACGGCCGCAGACGGACGCGCCGCGCTGGAGAAGATCCGCACGTCGGCACCGGACCTGGTGGTGCTGGACTGGAACATGCCCCATCTCGACGGCCTCGGCCTAGCCGCAGCCGTGCGCGGAGAGCTCGGCCTGACCGGTCTTCCCCTGCTCATGGTCACCGCGATCCCCGACCACGCCCAGGCACTGGCAGGCGGCGTCGACAAGGTGATGGCCAAGCCGTTCACCTCCGCCACCCTCGTCGGCGCGGTCGAGGAACTGCTCACCGCGGCCGGCAGGACCTCCGCCTGAGGGTGGAACGACGACCGGCCCCCGTCTGAGCAGACGAGGGCCGGTGACGCCGGGACCGGACGGTCAGCGAGCGCTGTAGTCGCGGAAGCCGCGCTTGGTCTTGCGACCGAGGTAGCCCGCGGTGACCAGGTGCTCCAGGAGCGGTGCCGGGGCGAAGCCGGGCTCGCGGAACTCCAGGTACAGCTCTCGCTGGATGGCCAGCGACACGTCGTTGCCGACCACGTCGAGCAGCTCGAAGGGGCCCATCGGGAGGGCACAGCCCTGCTTCATGGCGGTGTCGATGTCGTCGGCGGTCGCGTAGTGCGCCTCGAGCATCTTCACCGCGTCGTTGAGGTAGGGGAAGAGCAGCGCGTTGACGATGAAGCCCGCGCGGTCCGTGCACGAGACCGCGACCTTGCCGACCTTCGCGCACAGCGCCCGGACGGTCTCGGTGACCGCGTCGTCGGTGGAGACGGTCGAGACGACCTCGACCAGCTTCATGACGGTCGCCGGGTTGAAGAAGTGCATCCCGATGACGTCCTGCGGACGCGAGGTCACCTTGGCCATCGCGATGATCGGCAACGAGGAGGTGGTGGTGGCCAGGATCGCGCCGGGCTTGCAGATGTCGTCGAGGTTCTCGAACAGCGTGGTCTTGATGGCCAGGTCCTCGGCGATGGCCTCGACCACGATGTCGACCGTGCTCAGGTCGTCGAGCGAGGTGGTGCCGCTGACGCGGGCCAACACCTCGGTCTTCTGCTCCTCGGTGGCGCGGCCACGCTGGATCTGCTTGTCGAAGTTCTTGGTGATGGCCGCGACGACCCCGGCGACCTTCTCCTGCGAGCGACCGACGAACAGCACGTCGTAGCCGGCCTTGGCGAACACCTCGACGATGCCCGATGCCATCGTGCCGGTGCCCACCACGCCGACCTGGGCGATCTCGTGACGCAGCGCCGGAGCCGCGTCGGCGCTGGGCGTCGCCGCGTCGTCGACCACCACCGGGGAGTCGGGCTGCTCGTAGGTGTAGAAGCCACGACCGGTCTTGCGGCCCAGCAGGCCGGCGGTGACCATCTGCTTGAGGATCGGGGTGGGCGCGTGCAGCCGGTCGCGACCCTGGCGGTACATCGTCTCGAGGATCTCGTAGGCGGTGTCGAGGCCGATCAGGTCCAGCAGGGCCAGCGGACCCATCGGGTAGCCGCAGCCGAAGCGCATCGCGGCGTCGATGTCCTCGCGCGATGCGTAGCGCTGCTCGAACATCGAGGCGGCGTGGTTGAGGTAGCCGAAGAGCAGCGTGTTGGCGATGAACCCGGCCTTGTCGCCGCAGACCACCGGGCTCTTGCCCAGCGACCCCAGCAGGGCCTGCACGTCGTCGAGGACGGCCGGCTCGGTCACGACGGTCCGCACGACCTCCACCAGCCGCTGCACGGGTGCGGGGTTGAAGAAGTGGATGCCGACCACGCGGCCGGGCGCGGAGGTCGCGGTGGACAGCTCGGTCACCGACAGGGAGGAGGTGTTGGTCGCCAGGATCGCGTCGGGCGAGACGATGGCGTCGAGGTCGCGGAAGATGGAGACCTTCACGTCCATGGACTCGACGACGGCCTCGACCACGAGGTCGGCGTCGGCGAGGTCCTTCAGGGTCGTGGTGAAGGAGATCCGGCCCAGGAGCGCGTCTGCCTCGTCCTGGGTCAGCTTCTCGCGCGCGACGGCGCGGCCGGTCGAGGCCTGCGGGCGGTGTCAGGAGTCTCGGGAGCGGTCATGGGCGGCATCATGGCACGGGTCGGGCACCCTGCCTGTGGCCTGGTTCACTGGTCGGTAACTTAGCGGCCGCTCAGGCACGGGATGATCGATCCAAGTGCCGCCTGAGCACCTCGCGGGCACCGCACCGGTCCAGCCCGAGGTCCTGCTCGTGGCGACGGATCCGGGCCAGGTGGGGCGGAGGCGCAGGGTCCTCGGAGAAGCCCAGGCGGCGGTAGAACGGCCCGTTCCAGGGCACGTCGCGGTAGGTGCACAGGGTCAGCGAGTCGTGACCGGCCCACCGGGCCTCCTCGCAGGCGGCGTGCACGAGTGCGGTGCCGACGCCCCGGCGGCCGTGCTCGGGCAGCAGTACCGAGAGCTGCTCGAGGTGGGCGGTGAGGGCCCCGTCGTCGGCGCGGAGCCACAGCAGGTGGGCGAAGCCGACCGGCCCGTCGGCGTACGCCGGGTCGACGGCGACCAGGAGGGCCCCGTCGGCCGCGTCCCTGCTCGTCCCGCTCGGCGCGGGCGCCAGCAGGGCCGGCACGACGGCCTCCCCGAACCAGTCGGCGAAGGGCGCGGCCCCCGAGTCCTCGATGGCGGCGAGGTGCCGCAGCTCGGAGGGCCGCGCCGGGTGGACCGACAGCGTCATCGTCGGACCACCACCGGGCTCACGTGGTCGCACGCTCCTCCACCGGCACCTCGGAGATCTCCCCGCTGCGGATGCCGTCGAGGAAGGAGCGCATCTCCTCGCGCACCTTTGGCAACAGGAGGTAGCAGGCCAGCAGGTTGAAGATCGCGCACACGAACAGCATGGCGTCGGCGAAGCTGAGGACCGACCCCAGGTCCACCACGGCACCGAGCACGGTGAAGAGGCAGAAGACGACCTTGAAGAAGGTCTCGTTGAACGTGCTCTTGCCGACCAGGGAGGTCCAGGCCCGCATCGTGTAGTACGCCCAGGTGATCAGCGTGGAGAAGGCGAACAGGGCCACCGCGAGCGCGAGGACGTTGTCGAAGCCGGGCAGGAAGGTGTCGAAGGAGTCCGAGGTGAGCGTGACGCCCCCGGCACTGTCCAGCCCGCCACCGACCAGCTCGTCGTAGTTGGTGCCGTCGGCCGCGATGACGATGGTCAGCGCGGTCATCGTGCAGATCACCACCGTGTCGATGAACGGCTCGAGCAGCGCCACGAAGCCCTCGCTCACGGGGTGGCGGGTCTTGACCGCCGAGTGGACGATCGGCGCCGAGCCCACGCCGGCCTCGTTGGAGAACGCCGCGCGCTGGAAGCCGATGATGAGGACGCCGATGGCGCCGCCGGTGATGCCCTCGGGAGCGAACGCGCCCTCGACGATACGGCCGATCGCACCGGGCACCTCGGTGGCGTTGATGCCGATGACCAGCAGGCAGGCACCGATGTAGATCGCCGCCATCACCGGCACGAGCTTGGAGGTGACCTTCGCGATGGAGGTGACGCCACCGAGGATGACCACACCCACGAGGAGCGCGAGCACGACGCCGAAGGCGAACGCGGCGCCGCTCGAGGCGAGGAAGGAGTCGTCACCGCCGGTGACGTTGACCGCCTGGGCGTAGGTCTGGTTGGACTGGAAGGCGTTGCCGCCGAGGGCACCGAAGAGGATCAGCGCCACGGCGAAGATGCCCATCGCGACCTTGCCGACGCCGGGGCCGAAGCGCTCGAAGGCGACCGGCATGTAGCGGAACGGCCCGCCGGTGACGGTGCCGTCCTCGTGGACCTCGCGGTAGCGCACGCCCAGGGTGCACTCCACGAACTTGGTGCACATGCCGAGCAGGCCCGCGAGGATCATCCAGAAGGTCGCTCCCGGCCCGCCGACGGTCACCGCGACCGCGACACCGGCGATGTTGCCGAGTCCCACGGTCCCGGACACCGCGGAGGCGAGCGCTTGGAAGTGCGTGACCTCGCCTGGATCGCTCGAGCGGGAGTAGCGACCGCGCACCAGGGCCCACGCCGTGCCCATCGAGCGGAACTGCACGCCCCGGAAGTAGACGGTGAAGACCGCCGCGGCCACCACGAGCCACAGCACGATCAGGGGGAAGGAGTAGTCCCCCAGGGGGACCTCCCAGCGTGAGACTCGTCGTCGCGCGCTGCCAGGTCGACTACGCCGGCCGGCTGACCGCCCACCTGCCCATGGCCACCCGGGTGCTGATGATCAAGGCGGACGGGTCGGTCCTGGTCCACTCCGACGGCGGCTCCTACAAGCCGCTGAACTGGATGTCGCCGCCCTGCGCCCTGCGCGAGGGCACCACCGAGGACGGCCAGGTCGAGTGGACGGTGACCGGGAAGACCGACGACACGCTGCGGATCCTCATCGAGGAGGTCCTCCACGACTCCTCGCACGACTTGGGCATCGACCCCGGGCTGCAGAAGGACGGCGTGGAGAAGCACCTGCAGGAACTGCTCGCCGAGCACCCGGCCACGCTGGCCGCCGGGCTCACGCTCGTGCGTCGCGAGTTCCCCACCGCCATCGGCCCGGTGGACCTGATGTGCCGGGACGCCGAGGGGCTCAGCGTCGCGGTCGAGATCAAGCGACGCGGTGAGATCGACGGCGTCGAGCAGCTGACCCGCTACCTCGAGCTGCTCAACCGGGACCCCCTCCTCACCGGCAAGGGGTCGGTGCGCGGCATCTTTCGTCGACTACGACGCGCTGCGCGGCATGGACGACGACGCCGAGCACCGGCTCTTCTGAGAGCCACCCGCCGTGCTCGTCTACCACGTGGCGACCGCCGCGGACTGGGCCCGGGCCCGCCGCGACGGTGTCCACACCACGTCCACCCGCGGCCGGACCCTGGAGCAGGAGGGTTTCATCCACGCCAGCCGGGCCGACCAGTGGCGTGGCGTGCACGCCCGCTTCTACGCCGACGTCGGCGAACCGCTGGTGCTGCTCGAGATCGACACCGACCGCCTCGGGTGCCCGGTCGTGGAGGAGCCCGGCGAGCCCGGCGGCACCGAGACCTTCCCCCACATCCAGGGCCCTGTCCCGGTGACGGCCGTGCTCAGAGCAGTGCCGGTCGAGGAGGCCCTGGCCGCCACGTCCTTCAGCTCGCTCTTCCTGCGCGAGGTGCTGCGCAACGCGGCGCTCGGGTTCGGCCTCATCGTCCTCTCGGCCATCGGCGCCGTCGCCGTGGGCGGCGTCGACGGCGGGTCGGAGACCCTGGTGGGCGCGGCGGCCGGGCTGGCCGTCGGGCTCCTGCTGATGTGGCTCGTGCTCAGGCGGGGACGCCCGCGGACGTGAGCCGCTGGAGGTTCTTCAGGAACCGACGGAACGCCAGGTCGCACAGCGGGCCGGTCAGCGGGGCGAAGACCTTGGAGGGACCGGCCAGCTCCTGCGCCAGCGTCCAGGTCAGCCGGCACCCCGTGTCCGTCGGCTCGATCCGGTAGTCCTCGAGGAACGCGCTGAGCGCCGACGTCGAGGAGGCGTTGAACCGGAACGCGAGGTGGCGACCCGGCTCCCAGGCGAGGAACTCCTCGTCCCCCACGATCCCACCTCGCATGGTGACCACGCGGGTGGTGCCGACACCGTGCGGCTCCGGCGAGGTGTACTCGACGTCGGTGATGACCGACGCCCAGCGGGGCCAGGTGTCGGCTCGGGCGAGGACCTCGAAGAGCTCCTCGGGGGACAGGGCGATGTCCACGGAGTTGGAGAAGACCGCCGGCGCGGTGTCGAGGTAGTCGAGCTCCACGGGGCGGCAGGGGTGCAGGCGGGTCATCCGGTCTCCTCGATCTCGCTGGGTGCCTCGGGCAGCACCACGCGCACGGTCGTCCCCTCCCCCAGGGTGCTCGTGGCGGTGATGCGTCCACGATGCGCGTCCACGATGGCACGGGCGATGGTCAGTCCCAGGCCGGCGCCCGGCACCTGGTCACGCACGGCGTCGGCGGACCGGAAGAGCCGGTCGAAGATGCGCGGCAGCTCCTCCTCGGAGACGCCCGTGCCCCGGTCCCGCACCTCGAGCCAGACCTCGCCGGCCTCGCGCCCTCCCGCGACGACCACCTCGGTGCCCGGGGGGCTGAACTTCAAGGCGTTGACCACGAGGTTGTCCACCACCTGCGCGAGCCGCAGCGGGTCCCCCTCGACCACCAGGCCGGGGGGCACCTGCACCGACACCGGGACCGACTTCGTCAGCGCGGCCACACCGGCGCCCTCCGCGCACGAGCGGGCGACACTGCCCAGGGACACCCGTTGCGGCTCCTCGACGGTCGTCACGTCGATGGAGGACAGGTCCAGCAGGTCGTTGACCAGGCGCAGCTCGCGACTGGCGTTGCGCTCGATGACCTCGAGCATGCGTCGAGCGGGCGCGCTGATGGCGTCGTCGTCGAGGTCCATCATCAGCTCGACGTAGCCGATGATCGAGGTCAGCGGGGTCCTCAGCTCGTGGGACACCGTGGCGACCAGCTCGTCGCGCAGCCGGTCCGCCTCGCGCTGGAGCCTCAGCCGCTCGGTGATGTCGCGCACTGCGGCGGAGACGAGGATGCCCTCCTCGGTCAGCAGCGGGGAGAGGGAGATCTCGACCGGGAACTCGCTGCCGTCCTTGCGGGCGGCGTACAGCTCGCGTCCCGAGCCCATCGGCCGCACGCCCGGGCGGCCCAGGAAGCCCTCGCGCAGGGCGTGGTGGCCCTCGCGGTACCGCTCGGGCACCAGCGTCTCGATGGGACGCCCGAGGAGCTCGTCGGGCTCGTAGCCGAACAGGTTCACGACCTGGCGGTTGACCAGGACGATCTCGGCGGACTCGTCGACGATCACCATGGCGTCGGGGGCGGCCTCCAGGAGGCTGCGGAACCGCTCCTGCTCCAGGACCCGTGAGGACACGTCACGCACCGTCGCGCAGACGTACGTCGCGTCCTCGGCCGAGACCTTCGCCAGGGAGATCTCCGCGGGGAACTCCGAGCCGTCCGCGCGGGCCGCCGCCAGCTGCAGCAGGCCCATCGGGCGCCCCCCGTGCACGCCCTCGAAGCTGGCCCGTCGTCGAGGGTGGTGCTGACGCACCGCCGCGGGCACGAGCGCCTCGACGGGCTTGCCGACCAGCTCGTCGGGGTGGGTGCCGAAGACCTCGAGGCAGTGGCTGTTGGCGGAGGCGATCAGCCCCTCCTCGTCCACGAGCAGGACCGCGTCGGGGGACGCGTCGACGACCCCTCGCCACAGGGCGGCATCGCCCAGCCGGTCGGTCCCCTCCACGGGTGCCACCCTAGGCGAGGATCGCGCTCCCGGTGAGCGAAGCGACCTCATCCGCGCACCCCCAGCTCAAGGTCACACCCGCCCCGCCGTGGCCGTAGCAGTGCACGACGTCCCCCACCCGCTCGAGGCGCACCCGGGGGCGCACCGGCCGCAGGCCGACGCGGTGCGAGAGCACCCGGGCGCCGGCGAGCTCCGGCACCAGCCGGGTCGCCCGCTCGAGGATCTCCTGCGCCACGTCCGGGTCCGGGGTGCGGCTCCACTCCCCCTCCTGGTCGGTCCCGCCCACGACCACGTCGCGCGAACGAGGCACGACGTACGTCGGCCCGTCGGCGTCGAGGGTCCACCGGTCGATCCCGACCTGGGCGACGCGGACGACCTGCCCCCGCACCGGGACGACGCTGGGGTCCGCTGCGAGGTGCCGGCTGCCGAGACCCGCGCAGTCGACCACCAGGTCCACGCCCGGGGCCCCGGTCGGGAGGGCCGAGAGGTTCAGTCGCGTGATCGTCCCTCCCAGCTGCGCGACCCGGTCCGCCAGCCAGTCGAGGTAGACCGGCATCTCCACGACCGGCGCGGTGAAGGACCACGAGTCGGCGTACCCCGCCGGCACCTCGACGCCGCGACGCAGGTCGGGGACCGCGGCGGCCCACCAGGGCTCACCCGTGCTGCGACGCAGCACCTCGGCTCCCGGCACCATCTCCACGCCGGTCCGCGGCTGCCGGGCCAGCGCGGCGAGCTCGCCGAACGTGCTGGCGGCCCAGCTCGTGACGCGGTCCTGGGGCAGGGCTCGGTAGGGGTACCACAGCGCTGCCGCGACGGCGGACGTCGTCTCCCTTGGCAGGTCCCTGGCCAGGACGTCCACGCGGTGGCCCGCCTCCAGCAGCCGCACCGCGCAGCTGAGCCCGACGACGCCCGCACCGACCACCAGCACCCTGCTCACGGGCGCAGTCTGGCATCCCCACCCGGTCGGACGTGGGCAGGAACACATACCGACAGTTTGTTCGCAAGTGCGCTGTTGACATAGATTCAACGACCATGAGCATCCCCCACCCGCGCTCGACGCCCCCCGTCCGCCGCACGGCACGCACCCTGCTGGCGGGCCTGCTCGTCGGCGCCCTCACCGGCGCCCTCGTCGGGGCGGTCGCCGGCCAGTCCGTCGCGGTCGCCGACCCGCAGCGGGTGATCTCGCGCGAGGTGGTGTTCACGCTGAACAACCACAACGACACCGACGTCCCCTGCCTGGCCGACGGCGAGGTCCACACCGTCGCCGGCCGCCTGGTCGGGCCGCGCGAGGAGGTGCTCGGCCACGCCGGGAGCACCCGGATCAACATCCTGGTCCACGACGCCGGCACCGGCGGCTGGTTCTGGAACCTCCAGGGCGCACGCCGCTACGACTACGCGGGCCAGCTCGCCCGCCGCGGCGAGACCTCGCTGGTGCTCGACCGGCTCGGCTTCGACGCCAGCCCGCTGGCCGATGGCCGCGCGACCTGCCTGGGCGCGCAGGCCACGATGCTCCACCAGGTCGTCCAGCACGTGAAGTCGGGCATCTACGAGTACGTCGAGCGTCCGGGCGCCGCGGTCCCGCACGGCGCCCAGGTCGTGCTGCACGGCCACGGCGTGGGTGCCGCGGTCGCCCAGCTGGAGGCCGCCGAGTTCGACGACGTCGACGGCCTCGTGGTCATGGGGTGGAGCGACGCGGGCGCCTCCACCGACGCCATCACCGAGGCCGCGCGCCAGGGCGTCGAGTGCCTCAGCGACGACTACGTGCCCTACGGCGCCACGCCCGAGGACTTCGTGTCCCTCCTCTTCGCGACGGCTCCCGGCCGGGTGCGCCGCGCGGCGCTCGACCAGCGCAACGACACGCCCTGCGGGGACGTCACCAGCCTGCTCGGGACCGTCGGCGCACTGAACCTCGGCACCCACGCGGTCGAGGCCGACGTGCTGGTCCTCCAGGGCGGAGCCGACGTGCGGCACCGCCACGAGTCCGCGGACACCCAGGCGGGGCGCTACCGCTCGGCGGAGTCGGTGACGGCACGCACCTTCGCGAAGGCCGGGTCCGCGCTGCCGCTGGAGAAGCAGGCCCCGAAGGTGCGCCGCACGGTGCTCCGCTGGCTCGACGTTGCGCGTGACCACGGCCAGCAGGTCCGACATCGTCGCGACCTCCTCGACCTGCTCCTTGATGAACCACTGCATGAACTGCTCGGAGGCGAAGTCGCTCTCCTCGCGGGCGACGCGCAGCAGGGCGTTGATCTGCTCGCTCACCCGGCGCTCCTGGTCGAGCGCGAGGCGCACGGGCGCCACGACGTCCTCGAAACCGGTGACCGGCGCCTCGACCCCGGGGATCGCGACCTCGGCGTCGGTGTCGAGGAGGTACTGCACCATCATCAGCGCGTGGTCGCGCTCCTCGAGAGCCTGGGCGTAGAAGAAGGCAGCCATCTGCGGCATCGTCAGCGCGTCGTAGTGGACGGCGCAGGCGAGGTACTGGTTGTGGGCTGCGAGCTCGTGGCCGATCTGGGCGTTGAGCTGCTCGATGAAGCGTGCGGCAGGCACGGGCGTCCTCTCCTCAGGCGACCTTCGTCAGGTCCTTCTTGGTGAAGGAGCGGCCGTCGACGCGGACCAGTCTCCTCTTCTTGACCGTGTAGCCGGGCGGCAGGGTGCCTTCCTTGAGCATGCGCAGCGGGCAGCGCCCGCACTTGCTCCGGGACTCGCAGCACTTGGTCTTGGGGAGCTTGACCAGCACGGACTTCTTGCCGTGCTTGTCCTTCCCCTTCTTCTTGCCCACGCGTGCAGCGTAGCAAGAGGTTAGGTATGCCTGCCCTACATCTCAGGAACGGGCCGCCGGGTGCGACCCGCCGGGCTCACGAGAGGCCGTTGGCCCGGCGGATGACCTCGACGATGCCGCCCATGATCTCGGTGAGACCGAAGTCCTTGGGCGTGTAGACCGCGGCGACGCCCAGCTCGACGAGGCGGCGTCCGTCGGACTCGGGGATGATGCCGCCGACGATGACCGGTACGTCGTCCAGCCCGGCCTCGCGCAGTCCGTCGAGGACGGCCGGCACCAGCTCCATGTGGGAGCCGGAGAGGATCGAGAGGCCCACGCAGTGGACGTCCTCGGCGACGGCCGCGGAGACGATCTGCTCGGGCGTGAGCCGGATGCCCTGGTAGACGACCTCGAAGCCGGCGTCGCGCGCTCGCACGGCGACCTGCTCGGCGCCGTTGGAGTGGCCGTCCAGGCCGGGCTTGCCGACGAGCAGTCGCAGCCGCCCGCCGAGCTCCTCGCCGGTGGCCTTGACGCGCTCGCGGACCTCGGTCAGCTCGGCACCGGCCTCGGCGACGCCCACGGCACCGGAGACCCCGGTCGGGGCACGGAACTCGCCGAAGACCTCGCGCAGGGTGCCGGCCCACTCCCCCGTGGTGGCGCCCGCGCGGGCGGCCGCCAGGGTGGCGTGCATCAGGTTGTCGGTGCCCTTGGCGGCCTCGGCCAGGGCGCGCAGCGCGTCCTCGACCTGCTGGGGGTCGCGCTGGGCCTTCCACTCCTCCACGCTGGCGCGGGCGGTCTTCTCGGCCTCGGGGTCCGCCACCATGATCGCGGAGTCGAGGTCGGCGGTCAGCGGGGAGGGCTCGGTGGTCTCGAACCTGTTGACCCCGACGATGACCTCCTGCCCGGACTCGATCGCGGCGCGACGGGCGGCGTGGGAGGAGACGAGCTCGCCCTTCATGTACTCCACCGCGGCGATGGCGCCGCCCATGGCCTGGACCCGGTCGATCTCGGCCTTGGCGCCGGCGACCAGCTCGGCCACCTTGGCCTCGATGACGTGGGAGCCGTCGAAGATGTCGTCGTACTCCAGCAGGTCGGACTCGAAGGCCAGGACCTGCTGCAGGCGCAGGGACCACTGCTGGTCCCAGGGGCGCGGCAGGCCGAGCGCCTCGTTCCAGGCGGGGAGCTGCAGCGCGCGGGCGCGGGCGTTCTTCGACAGCGTCACGCCGAGCATCTCCAGCACGATGCGCTGGACGTTGTTCTCCGGCTGGGCCTCGGTCAGGCCCAGGGAGTTGACCTGGACGCCGTAGCGGAAGCGCCGCATCTTCGGGTCGGTCACGCCGTAGCGCTCGCGGGTGATCTCGTCCCACAGCTCGACGAAGGCCCGCATCTTGCAGGTCTCCTCGACGAAGCGCACACCGGCGTTGACGAAGAAGGAGATCCGGCCCACCACCTTGCCGAAGTCCTCCTCCGAGACCTGGCCGGCGTTCTTGACCTCGTCCAGGACCGCGATCGCGGTGCACAGGGCGTAGGCCAGCTCCTGCGTCGGCGTCGCGCCGGCCTCCTGCAGGTGGTAGCTGCAGATGTTGATGGGGTTCCACTTGGGGATGTGGTGGACCGTGTAGGCGATCATGTCCGCGATCAGCCGCATGGAGGCCTCGGGCGGGAACGCGTAGGTCCCGCGGGAGAGGTACTCCTTGATGATGTCGTTCTGGGTGGTGCCGGCCAGCTGGGCGGCGACCTCCTCCGGGGACAGGTCGGGGTTCTGCTCCTCGGCGGTGACCTGGTACATCGCAAGCATCCACATCGCGACGGCATTGATGGTCATGGAGGTGTTCATCTCCGTCAGCGGGATGCCGTCGAAGAGCTTGCGCATCTCGCCGAGGTGCATGACCGGGACGCCGACCTTGCCGACCTCGCCGCGCGCCATCGCGGAGTCCGGGTCGTAGCCGGTCTGCGTGGGCAGGTCGAAGGCGACCGAGAGGCCCGTCTGCCCCTTCGCCAGGTTCGTGCGGTAGAGCTCGTTGGACGCAGTCGCGGTGGAGTGACCCGCGTAGGTCCGCATCACCCAGGGGCGGTCCTTCTCACGGCGTGCGGGCGTGGCGTTCTCGGTCATGGTCCGAGGGTAGAACGAGTTGTACGCGTCGGTAACCTCCGTCCGTGTGGCCAATGCCACTCGGGCGGTCGAGCCGCGTCGAGCCGGCGCGCACTCAGGCGCGGGCCGGCTCCCGCTCGACGTCCACGACCCGGATGAGGTGCGAGAGGTGCAGCATCCGGCGCACGGCCGGACCGCAGCCGCGCAGGGTGAGGTGGTGTCCCTCGCGCGCGGCGGCCCGCGAGGCCATCGCGAGCACCCGCAGGGCGGTGAGGTCCACCGAGTCCACGCCGCTCATGTCGGCCACGACGTGCGGGTGCTCGGCCAGGTGGTCGTAGAGGGCGGCGCGCACCCGCGTGGTGGAGCGGCCGTCGAGGTCCCCGCTCAGGACGAGCGTCGGCCCGTCGGTCGTGATGTCCATGTCCTACCTCCCGAGACGTGCGCCCCCAGGTTGCTCTCACCACACTGACGCCCGCCACCTCATTTCGGTTGCACCCGCACCGCGACTTTCTCGTGCGTGTCGGTGGTGGAACCCTCAACCGGCTGTGCCGGACCTGTGACTACGCTCGCGGGCATGGTCAACCTGACGCGCATCTACACCCGCACCGGCGACGGTGGCGAGACCCGGCTCGGCGACATGAGCGTGACCACCAAGAACGACCTGCGGCTGCACGCCTACGCCGACGTCGACGAGGCCAACGCGACCCTCGGCCTGGCGATCGCGTGCGGCGGCCTCGACGACGGCGTCGTCGCGGTGCTCACGCACGTGCAGAACGACCTCTTCGACGTCGGCGCCGACTTCTGCACCCCCGTCGTCGAGGACCCCGAGTTCCCGCCGCTGCGCGTCGAGCAGGCCTACGTGGACCGGCTGGAGTCGTGGTGCGACGAGTACAACGAGCACCTGGAGACCCTGCGCTCCTTCATCCTCTCCGGCGGCACCCCGGCGGCCGCCCACCTGCACGTGGCACGCACCGTCGTGCGTCGAGCCGAGCGAGCCGCGTGGGCGGCCTACGAGCAGCACGGCGAGACGATGAACAAGCTCGCGATCACCTACCTCAACCGGCTCTCGGACCTCGTCTTCATCCTGGCCCGTCACGCCAACCGCGAGCAGGGCGACGTGCTCTGGGTGCCCGGAGGTCAGCGCGGCTGACGGGTGGCCAGCACGCTGAGCGAGGCGGGCAGCATCAGGGCGGTGACCGCGAGCAGCACCTCGAGCGTGCCGATCCGGTCGCCGAGGTGACCCAGCAGCGGCGGTCCGGCCAGGAACGCGCCGTACCCGATGGTGGAGACGACGGAGACCCGTGCCGCCGCACGGGGCCCGCCGTCCGCGGCGGCGCTCATGCCCACCGGGAACCCCAGGGCGGCACCCAGGCCCCAGAGCACGATGCCGAGGGCCACCAGCGGGAGCACCTGGCCCTGCACCGTCAGGACGGCACCGAGGGCGGCCAGGGAGGCACTCCCCCACAGCACGGCCGGGCGACCGAAGCGGTCCAGCAGCACGGGTCCGTAGAGCCGACCCGACGTCATCGCCACGACGAAGGTGGCGAAGCCGGCCACGCCGACCCAGTGCGCCACCCCGTAGCCGTCGATCAGCCCCAGGGCCAGCCAGTCGTTGGCGGTGCCCTCGACCATCGCGAAGCACAGCACCATCAGCCCGATCGCCAGGGTCCGTGGGTCCCGCCACGCCGACGGCCCCCGCGAGGCTCGCTCATCGGCGTGGTCGGGCTCGGCGGGCAGGAAGCCGCGGGTGCCCACGACGGCGACGACGCCGACCACGAGGGCCACGAGCAGCAGGTGGGCCAGCAGCGGCGTCCCGAGGGCGATCACCACGACCCCGAGCCCGGCACCGGCCAGGGAACCCGCGCTCCAGCCCGCGTGGAAGCGCGGCATGACGGTACGGCGCATCCGACGCTCGACCTCGGCGGCCTGGACGTTCATCGCGACGTCCCAGACCCCGATGCCCACCCCGTGGACGAAGAGCCCGAGGGCGGCCAGGGGCACGCTGCCCAGGACCGCGCCGAGGGCCGCCGCGGAGAGACCCACCGTGTCGGCCAGCACGCCCGCGTGCACGGTCGCCCCGGCACCGATCCGCTCGATGACCCGGCCGGTGCTGGGCAGCGCCAGCAGGGACCCGCACGAGATCGCCAGCAGCAGCGTGCCGAGCCCGCCGTTGCTGAGCTCGAGGCGCTCACGCAGGTCGGGCAGTCGCGACACCAAGGAGGCGAAGACCAGCCCGTTGAGGGCGAAGGAGAGCGCCACCGCGTTGCGTGCGGTCAGCAGCGCAGGCGCCAGCGGCTCGCGGCGCGTCACGGTCGGGGTGCTCACCACGCCATGATGACCCTCGGTTGTTTACCGGTCAAATGATCAAGCGTCGCACTAGCGGCGGGTGCCCCGCGACCCGGGCATCTCCGCGCCGGGTGGCCGCGCCTCGAGCCAGGCCTGGAACCCGGTGAGAGTGCCGGGGCTCATCGCCAGCTCGATCTCACCCTGCGCGGAGCGACAGGAGATCACCACGTGGTCGGGGAACAGCGAGACCTGCTCGGCGCCCTCCGACTCACGACGACCGACGTAGGTCAGCTCGTCGCGGACCCAGGAGCGCTTGGGACGGGGCGAGAGCGAGAAGATCCGGAACGACCAGCGCGACGGCGTACAGCAGCGCCAGCACGAGGAGGGCGCCGGCGATGTCGAGCAGCCACTGCCACAGCGGCACCGCACTCCCCCTCCCGGACGACCCGGGAAATGAGACCACCCACCGTCCCGGTTGGGGGTCACCCTAGCGGGACGGTGGGTGGGCACGACGACCGGCTCGGTCAGCTCGCCTTCTCGGCGGCGCGGATCCGGGCCGAGGCACGACGGATGCGCAGCTCGCGCTCGTCACCGGTGGGCAGCGTCTCCGCCGCCTCCAGCTCGGCCTTGGCCTCGTCGATGTGGATCTCCTCGGCCAGCAGCGCGTGCTCGGTCAGGATCGAGACGCGGTCGTCGGCGACGGAGATGAACCCGCCGTCGACGGCGGCGTGCACGACACCGTCCGGGGTGCTGATCTCGACCGCGGCGTCGGTGAGCAGGGAGAGCAGGGGCGCGTGCCCCTGCAGCACTCCCAGGTCACCGTCGACGGTGCGGGCGATGACCATCGACGCCTCGCCGGACCACACGGTCCGGTCGGCGGCGACCAGGACGACCTGCAGTCCCGTGCCGAGCTCGGCGGCCATCAGAGACCCTTCTGGATGTCGGCCCAGTTCTTCTCCACGTCGTCGAGGCCGCCGCACATGAAGAAGGCCTGCTCGGCCACGTGGTCGTACTCGCCGTCGGCGATCTTGTTGAAGGCCTCGATGGTGTCGGCCACCGGGACGGTGGAGCCCTCGATGCCGGTGAACTGCTTGGCGACGTAGGTGTTCTGCGAGAGGAAGCGCTGGATGCGGCGCGCCCGGCTCACGATGACCTTGTCCTCCTCGGAGAGCTCGTCCACACCGAGGATCGCGATGATGTCCTGCAGCTCCTTGTTGCGCTGGAGGATCTGCTTGACGCGGATCGCGCAGTCGTAGTGCTCACGACCGATGTACTGCGGGTCGAGGATGCGCGAGGTCGACGTCAGCGGGTCCACCGCGGGGTAGATGCCGAGCGAGGCGATCTCGCGCGAGAGCTCGGTGGTCGCGTCCAGGTGGGCGAAGGTGGTCGCCGGCGCCGGGTCGGTGTAGTCGTCGGCGGGCACGTAGATCGCCTGCAGCGAGGTGATCGAGTGACCACGCGTGGAGGTGATGCGCTCCTGGAGCACACCCATCTCGTCGGCGAGGTTGGGCTGGTAGCCCACCGCGGAGGGCATGCGACCCAGGAGGGTCGAGACCTCGGAACCGGCCTGGGTGAAGCGGAAGATGTTGTCGATGAACAGCAGCACGTCCTGCTTCTGGACGTCACGGAAGTACTCCGCCATGGTCAGCGCGGAGAGCGCGACGCGCAGACGCGTGCCCGGCGGCTCGTCCATCTGGCCGAAGACGAGCGCGGTCTGCCCGAGGACGCCCGCCTCCTCCATCTCGACCATCAGGTCGTTGCCCTCACGGGTGCGCTCGCCGACGCCGGCGAACACCGACACACCACCGTGGTCGCGGGCCACACGCGCGATCATCTCCTGGATGAGCACGGTCTTGCCGACGCCCGCGCCGCCGAACAGGCCGATCTTGCCGCCCTGGACGTAAGGGGTGAGCAGGTCGATGACCTTGATGCCGGTCTCGAACATCTGGGTCTTCGACTCCAGCTGGTCGAAGGCCGGGGCCTTGCGGTGGATGCCCCACCGCTCGTTGACCTCGAAGGTCTCGCCCTCGGCGAGGTTCAGCACGTCGCCGGTGGCGTTGAAGACCTTGCCGAGCGTCGCGTCGCCGACGGGCACCGTGATGGGCTCGCCGGTGTCGACGACCTGGCCGCCGCGGACCAGGCCGTCGGTCGGCTTCAGCGAGATCGCGCGCACCATGCCGTCACCGATGTGCTGGGCGACCTCGAGCGGGAGCGTGGAGGTCTCCCCGCCGAGGGTGACTCCGTTGTTCGGCCGGGTTACTCGGCGCCGGCGTTCGCGTCGGCGAGCGCGTTGACGCCACCGACGATCTCGCTGATTTCCTGGGTGATGCCGGCCTGGCGGGCCTGGTTGGCGATGCGGGTGTACTTCTTGATCAGCTCTTCGGCGTTGTCCGTGGCGGCCTTCATCGCCTTCTGGCGGGCGGCCAGCTCGGAGGCGGCCGCCTGCAGCAGGCAGAAGAAGATCCGGGACTGGACGTACTGCGGCAGCAGCCCGTCGAGCACCTCCTCGGCGGAGGGCTCGAACTCGTACAGCGGCAGCAGCTCGCTCTCCGCGGGGGGCTCAGTGCCCTCCACGACCTCGAGCGGGAGCAACCGCACCGCGGTCGGCTCCTGGTTGAGCATGGAGACGAAGCGCGTGTAGACGACGTGCACCTCGTCCACGTCACCCTCCTCGCCCTGCTCCTTGAGGAACGACTCGATGAGCGTGCCACCGATCTCGGCCGCCACGTCGTAGGACGGCTGGTCGGAGAACCCGGTCCACGCCTGCTCGATCGGACGCTGGCGGAACTTGAAGTACGCCTCGCCCTTCCGGCCGCAGATGTAGGTGTCGATCTCCTTGCCCTCCTCGCGGAGGCGCTCGGCGAGGCGCTCGGCCTCCTTGAGCACCGCGGAGGAGTAGGCGCCGGCCAGACCCCGGTCACTGGTCACGATGAGGACGGCGGCCCGCTTGGGGTTCTCCTCCTCCTTGGTCAGCGGGTGGTCGACGTCGGAGAACGTCGCCACCGCCGACACCGCACGTGTCAGCTCCCGGGCGTAGGGCGCGGCCGCCTGGGCCCGCTGCTGCGCCTTGATGATGCGCGAGGCAGCGATGAGCTCCATGGCGCGCGTGATCTTCTTCATCGACTCGGTCGACTTGATCCGCGCGCGGTACTCACGCAGCGATACGGCCATGTGGGATCAGCCCCGCTTCTGCTTGACGATCTGCTCCTGGCCGAGCTCGTCGTCCTCCATCGCCTCGGCCTCCTCGCGACCGGCCTTGATGCTGCCGCCCTCGGAGGTCTCGAACTGGTCGGTGAAGGAGTCGTAGGCCGCAGCCAGGGCGTCCTCGTCCTCGAACTTCGTCGTCTCGCGGATGCCGGCGAGGATGCCCTCGTGGCTCCGCTTGAGGAAGTCGATGAACTCGTGCTCGAAGCGGATGACGTCCTCGACGGGCACGCGGTCGAGGCGGCCGGTGGTGCCCAGCCACAGCGAGACCGTCATCTCCTCGAGCGGGTACGGCGAGTAGGCCGGCTGCTTGAGCAGCGCCATCAGGCGCTGACCACGGGCCAGCTGCTGGCGCGAGGCGGCGTCGAGGTCGGAGGCGAACATCGCGAAGGCCTCCATGGCGCGGAACTGCGCGAGGTCGACCTTGAGCGAACCGGTGACCTTCTTCATCGCCTTCGTCATGGCGGCACCGCCGACGCGCGAGACCGAGATGCCCACGTCGATGGCGGGACGCTGGTTGGACGCGAAGAGGTCCGACTGCAGGAAGATCTGGCCGTCGGTGATGGAGATGACGTTGGTCGGGATGAACGCCGAGACGTCGTTGGCCTTGGTCTCGATGATCGGCAGACCGGTCATCGAGCCCGCACCCAGGTCGTCGGAGAGCTTCGCGCAGCGCTCGAGCAGGCGGCTGTGCAGGTAGAAGACGTCACCGGGGTAGGCCTCGCGGCCCGGCGGGCGACGCAGCAGCAGCGACACGGCGCGGTAGGCCTCGGCCTGCTTGGTCAGGTCGTCGAAGACGATCAGGACGTGCTTGCCGTCGTACATCCACTGCTGGCCGATGGCCGAGCCGGTGTAGGGCGCGAGGTACTTGAAGCCGGCCGAGTCCGACGCGGGAGCCGCCACGATGGTGGTGTACTCCAGGGCGCCGGCCTCCTCGAGCGCGCCACGCACCGAGGCGATGGTCGAGCCCTTCTGGCCGATGGCGACGTAGATGCAGCGGACCTGCTTGGTCGGGTCGCCGGACTCCCAGTTCTGCTTCTGGTTGATGATCGTGTCGATGGCGATCGTGGTCTTGCCGGTCGCACGGTCGCCGATGATCAGCTGACGCTGGCCACGGCCGATCGGGGTCATCGCGTCGATGGCCTTGATGCCGGTGGCGAGCGGCTCGTGGACCGACTTGCGCTGGACCACGGTGGGCGCCTGCAGCTCAAGGGCGCGGCGGCCGGCGGACTCGATCTCGCCGAGGCCGTCGATGGGCTTGCCCAGCGGGTCCACGACGCGGCCCATGAAGCCGTCGCCGACGGGGACCGAGAGGATCTCGCCGGTGCGACGCACCGTCTGGCCCTCCTCGATCTTGTCGAAGTCACCGAGGATGACGACGCCGATCTCGCGGGTGTCGAGGTTCAGGGCCAGGCCCAGGGTGCCGTCCTCGAACTCCAGCAGCTCGTTGGCCATCGCCGAGGGCAGGCCGCTCACGCGGGCGATGCCGTCAGCGGCCTGGGCGACGGTGCCGACCTCCTCGCGGCTGGCCGCGTCGGGCTGGTAGTCGGCGACGTACTTCTGCAGCGCGTCGCGGATCTCGTCCGGACGGATGGAGAGCTCCGTCATTCTCGTGCCTTCTCTCTTGTGTGCTCGTGCCCGGTGCGGGCGGAAGTCTGGGTGGTCCTGGAGTGGGTGGGGTCAGCCGGCGAGCAGACGACGGGCGTCGTCGAGGCGGGCCGAGACGGTCCCGTCGATGACGTCGTCGCCGATCTCCACGCGGATGCCGCCGAGGACGTCCGGGTCGACGATGGTGTTCAGGTGCACCGGCCGGCCGTACTGGCGCGACAGGGTGTCGGCGAGACGCTGCCGCTCGGCGTCGCTGAGGGCACGGGCCACGCGGACGGTGGCGACGTTCTCCCCGGCGACCGAGGCCGCGACCTTCTGGTACTCGTTCAGCGCCACCCCGACGGTGCGGTAGGTGCCGTGGAGGGCCTGCTTGACCAGCGACACCGTCGAGGCCAACGCCTTGCCCGCGAGCAGGTCGTCGACCAGTCGTGACTTGTCGGCCACCGAGCGACCCGGGTCGGACAGACCATCGCGCAGGGCGGGGTTGTCCTTGACGGTCTGGGCGACGGCGAACAGCTCGTCGGCCAGACGGTGGGAGTCGGAGGCCGCCGAGCGGACGGTGGCCACCACGCTGAGGTGCTCGAGGGCGTCGGCGAGGTCGCGCGTGGCGGTCCACCTGCGACCCACGGCCGAGCGCACGAGCGCCAGGCTGGCGTCGTCGATCTTGCCGCCCAGCACCTCGGCCACGAGGCCACCCTTCGCCTCGACCGGGATCGAGGCGTCGGTGGCGAAGCGGCGGAAGGCGCCCTCCGCCCGGAGGGTCGAGGCGACCTGGAAGAGGTCGCCCGCGACCCGCAGGGCGGACTCCGGCGAGCCGGAGACCGCGGTCTCCAGCTCACCGGTGAGCGTCGCGACGGCGTCTGCCGATGCTCCGCGGAAGTCCGAGGTCATGTCAGTTGACCCCCGGCGTCCCGGACTCGAGGTCGGCGAGGAAGCGCTCGACGACCCGGCTCTGGCGAGCCTCGTCGTCCAGGCTCTCCCCGACGATCCGTCCCGCCAGACCCGTGGCGAGGGCGCCGACCTCGGCACGCAGGGAGGTGACCGCCTGCTGGCGCTCGGCCTCGATCTGCGTCTTGCCGTGCTCGACGATGCGAGCCGACTCCTCCTGCGCCTGCTGGCGCATCTCGGCGATGATCGCCGCACCCTGCTCGCGCGCCTCCTCACGGATGCGCGCGGCCTCGTGCCGGGCCTCGGAGAGCTGCGACTCGAGCTCGGCGAGCTTCGCGTCGGCCTCCGCCTGCTTGGTCTCGGCCTGGGCGATGCCGCCCTCGATGGCGGCGGTGCGCTCGGCGTAGGCCTTCTCGAAGTTCGGCACGACGAACTTCCAGATGAGCACCAGGAGGATCAGGAACCACGCGGCTCCCAGGATGATCTCCGACAGGTGCGGGACCAGCGGGTTCAGCTCCTCCGCGGCACGGATGGAGTCAGTCATGTGTCACCTCGTTGAGGTCGGTCCGGTCGAGCGAGAAGGTCAGGAGATCGCGAACGCGAGCGCGATACCGATGATGGCCAGCGCCTCGGCGAGCGCGAAGCCGAGGATCGCGATCGACTGCAGGCGACCCTGCGCCTCGGGCTGACGCGCGACGCCGTTGATGTAGGCGGCGAAGATCAGACCCACGGCGATGGCCGGGCCGATGGTGGCGACGCCGTAGCCGAGCATGTTCAGAGAGCCGGTCACAGCTTTCCTTTCGTCGTGACGCATGGGTGCGTCGATGGGACTCGTAGGGGTGGTGCTGACGATATGAAGTTGTGGGGTTCGGTGGGGAGTCGAGCGGGTGGGACCCGGCTCAGTGCTCCTCGGAGACCGCTCCGGCGACGTACATCGCGGTGAGCAGCGTGAAGACGTAGGCCTGGAGGAACATCACCAGCAGCTCCAGGGCGCTGACCAGGAAGAACATCACGATCGCGCCGACCCCGCCGAGGAGGTTCAGGGCCGTGACGTCGGCCTCGAAGAGGAGGTACTCCCCGCCGAGGGCGAACAGGATCAGCAGCAGGTGGCCGGCGAACATGTTCGCGAAGAGTCGCAGCGCCAGCGTCACGGGCCGCACGACGATGTTGGACAGGATCTCCAGCGGGACGATCAGCAGCAGCATCGCGCCGCCGACGCCGGCGGGGACCGCCACGTGCTTGAGGTAGCCCAGGGCGCCGTGCTTCCAGATCCCGACGCCGTTGTAGAGCAGCCAGGACAGCACGGCGAGCCCGTAGGCGTAGCCGGAGTGGCTGAACGTCGGGAACTGCACCAGCGGGATCATCCCGAAGTAGTTGTTCACCAGGACGAACAGGAAGAGGGAGAAGAGGTACGGCACGAACTTCATGAAGTGCTCGGACCCGATGGACTCGCGCGCCACGGAGTTGCGCACGCCCGAGTAGACGAACTCACCCGCGAACTGCAGGCGGCCGGGGACCACCTCCGCGCGACGCGACATCGCGTAGAAGAGACCGAAGATGAGCAGCACAGACAGGCTGATCATCACCATCGGCTTGGTCACCTCGGCGAAGATGGGCGGCAGATCGAAGTCAGCCGGCCCGGGGGGCGTGAACCCGCCTTCAGCCTTGATCACCGCGAGGGTGCCAGCGTTCAACGCCCTGTCTCCTTCGTGTCCGTCGTCGTGCGCACCGGCAGGCCGGCCGCGGAGTGCAACTGCGGGGTCCCGGCCGTCACGGCCGGTCCTGGGTCTGGGTCGTGCTGTCCTGAGCGGTGCCAGCCGGGCTGCCACCGAAGCGCTTGATCACCGTGTAGAACCCGAGCACGGCCCCGAGCACGAGCCCCAGCGGCAGCAGGAACCCGGTCTCCAACCAGCGATCGGCCAGCCAGCCGGCCCCGCCGTACAGCAGGACGCCCGCTCCCAGGGAGCCGAACGCCTGCCAGGGGTCCGGCGACGGCTCGACCGTGCGGTCGGGGGACGTGTCGTGCGGCGCCATGGCGATCCGGACGATAGCAGCCGCTGCTCATGCCGACCCAGTCCGGTCCATCGCGGTCCCCGAACCGCTCTCCGCGCCGGACTCGGGCAGCTCGTAGACGGGGATCCGCACCTTCATCGCCGCGACCACCTGGCCGACCATCCAGGCCAGGAGGACGGCGCCGAGACCGGCGAAGAGCCAGCGACGCTGCGCCGCCGGGGCAAAGAAGGGAGCGGCGCTGGCGCTGACCAGGAACGCCGTGAGCACGGCGAGCTGGAGGCCGTAGGTCATCATCGCCACGAGCAGCGAGGCCGACGGCATCGCTCCGGCGACCAGGTCGACGGTGGTCGACCCGAACAGCAGCACGATCGCGACGACACCGGCGCCCGCCGCAACCGCCAGGGCGGCGTCGGCCCCCTCCGCGAGACCCGCGATCGCGACGACCAGTGAGGCCGGCACGAGAGCCGCGATCGCCACGGCGCCGTGGATCACCACGGGGCTGGGGCGACGCTGCGACGGGGTCGTCATGGGGGCGGCCTTGTCGTTGTCGGGGAGGGGGTCTGCCGGAACCCGGCGAGCGGGCCCGGAGGGGACCCCCGAACGCTCGTGAAAACTATCACAAGCGCCCCTGAGGGCTGGCAAGTGGATCGTTCAAGCCTCGACGCCCGGGCGGTGCAGCCTCGGCAGCAGGAAGGTGAACGCGACCGTCAGCAGCGTCCCCGCGACGACCCCGCCGACCACGACCGGCCCGGAGTAGAGGCTGACGAGGACGGTGCCGAAGGCCACCAGGCCGGCCCAGAGCCACATGATGAAGACGGCGCGACGCTGGGAGTGCCCGATCTCGAGCAGACGGTGGTGCAGGTGCTGCTTGTCCGGGGCGAACGGCGAGCGACCGGCCCTGGTCCGGCGCACGACGGCGAGCACCAGGTCGAGGAGCGGCACCACCAAGATGGCGACCGGGAGCAGGATCGGCAGGAGCAGCACCAGGCTGGCGTCGCCGCCGGAGCCGCTCCCCTGGGACAGGTCCACCTCGTTGAACTGGCCGGTCAGGGTCACGGCGCCGGCCGACAGCACGAGCCCGATGAGCATCGAACCCGAGTCGCCCATGAACAGTCGGGCGGGGTTGATGTTGTGCGGGAGGAAGCCCGCGCACGCCCCGGCGAGCGCGACCGTCAGCAGGGCTGCGGTCGTCGCCCGCGAGGTGTCGTTGATCGAGGTCAGCTGGTAGCAGTAGAGGAAGAAGGCCAGGGCGCCGATGCCGACCACGCCCGCCGCGAGCCCGTCGAGCCCGTCGACGAAGTTGACCGCGTTGACAGTCGCGATGACCAGGAACCCCGTGAGCAGCGCGCCCTGGGCCGCGTCCAGGGAGAAGACCTCTCCCCCGGGGACGGTGAAGAAGTAGAACTGGACCCCGAACGCGACCAGGAACCCCGCGGCCAGCAGCTGGCCGCCCAGCTTGGTGAGCGCGTCGAGCTCGAAGAGGTCGTCGAGGACCCCCACGGCGCAGATCAGCGCCCCGGCGCCGATGACCACACCGGCGTCGCGGAAGACGAACTCCCCCGCTCCGGTGGACAGGAACGGCAGCTCGCGCGCCACGAGGTAGGCCGCGACCAGCCCGCCGAGCATCGCCAGGCCGCCGAGGTAAGGGATCGGCTCGTCGTGGACGTCGCGGTCGCGGACGCGGGCCACGGCCCCCGTCCGCAACGCGATCTCGCGGGCGACCACGGTCAGCAGGTAGCTGACCGCCATCGCGACGAGGAAGACGACGACGTACTCGCGCACCCGCCTCAGGCCCCGCTGTGCTCGTCGTCCGGGTCCTCCGGCTCGTCGGGACCCTCCAGCACCAGCGTGGCCCCGAGCGGTTCGAGGACCTCGTTGAGCTGCTCGAGGGACAGCGCGCCCAGGCGGAGCACGCGCCCTTGGCCGCCGGTCACGTCGACGATGGTGGACGCCTCGCCCCCCGGCGACTCGCCGTCGTCGACGATGACGTCGACGACCTCGCCGAGCACGTCCTCGGCCTGGTCGGCGTCGGTCGCGGCCGGCATCCCGGTCCGGTTGGCCGAGGACACCGCGAGCGGACCGGTGCGCTCGAGCACCTCGCGCGCCAGCGCGTGGTCGGGCATCCGCACGGCGACGGTGCCCCTCGTCTCGCCGAGGTCCCACTGCAGGGAGGTCTGCTGGTGGCAGACGAGGGTGAGCGGACCGGGCCAGAACTCCTCGACCAACGCTCGGGCGTAGCCGGGCACCCGGACGGCGAGCGCGTCCAGCGTCGTGGCCGCCGAGACCAGGACCGGCGGGGGCATCTCGCGCCCCCGCCCCTTGGCGGCGAGCAGCGCTCGGACCGCCGCCGGGTCGAAGGCGTCGGCGGCGATGCCGTAGACGGTGTCGGTCGGGATGACGGCCAGTCCGCCGCGCTGCAGGGCCAGGGCGGCCGCCTCGATGGCGCTCTCGCGATCCTCGTCCCCGTCGGTGCCGTAGCGCTCCATGGGGGTCATCGTGCCAGTCGAGCCGTCGCGAACCGCGCACGCCCGGCCAGGTCGACGTGGTCGCGCACGTCGGTCCACCGTCCGGTCGCCGCCAGCACCGAGGGGACGCTCTCGCCCTGCACGTCGGCGTGCTCGACTCCCAGGACGCCGCCGGGGCGGAGCAGCTCGGCCGCGCGGCGGGCCAGGATCCGGATCGCGTCCAGCCCGTCGTCGCCGGAGAAGAGGGCGAGGTGCGGGTCGTGGTCGCGTGCCTCGACCGTCACGGACTCCCACGCCTCGAGGGGGACGTACGGCGGGTTGCAGACCACCACGTCCACCGCCCCGAGGAGGTCGTCAAGCTCCTCGAACGCGTCACCGAGCCGCAGGTCCACCCCGGTCCCGGCGAGGTTCCGCTCGGCGTAGGCGTGCGCCTGCGGGCTCAGCTCCACCGCGTGCACACGCGCGTGCGGCACCTCGTCGGCCAGCGCCGCCGCGATCGCCCCGGAGCCCGTGCACAGGTCCACCACCACCGGCGAGGCGAGTGCTTGAGCCCGCTCCACCGCCCACCCGGCCAGCAGCTCGGTCTCGGGACGAGGCACGAAGACCCCCGGCCCGACCGCCAGCTCGACGTGTCGGAAGGCCGCGGTGCCGGTGAGGTGCTGCAGGGGCTCGCGGGCGGCGCGACGGGTCACCAGTCCGGCGTACGTCCTGGCCTGCTCCTCCCCCACCTCCTCGACCATCACGAGCGCGGCGCGCGAGGTGCCGAGGACGTGCGCGAGCAGGGTGGCAGCGTCGGGTCCGGGGCTAGCGACACCGGCCGCCTCGAGCGTGCGTGCGGCGTCGGCGAGCAGGGCCCGTCGGAGGGCCACCCTCACTCCTCGAGCGCGGCGAGGCGCGCGGCCATGTCGGCGTCGACGCAGGATGCCAGCACCGGCTCGAGCGCCCCGTCGAGGACCTGGTCGAGGTTGTAGGACTTGTAGCCCGTGCGGTGGTCGGAGATGCGGTTCTCCGGGTAGTTGTAGGTGCGGATGCGCTCGGAGCGGTCGACCGTGCGGACCTGGCTGCGACGGGCCTCCCCCGCCGCGGCGTCGGCCTCCTCCTGCGCCACCGCGAGGAAGCGGGCCCGCAGGATGCGCAGCGCCTGCTCCTTGTTCTGCAGCTGGGACTTCTCGTTCTGGCAGGACACCACGATCCCCGACGGGACGTGGGTGATGCGCACGGCCGAGTCGGTGGTGTTGACGCTCTGGCCGCCGGGGCCGCTGGAGCGGAAGACGTCGATGCGCAGGTCGTTCTCGTCGATGCTCACGTCGACCTGCTCGGCCTCCGGGAGGACCAGGACGCCGGCGGCGCTGGTGTGCACCCGGCCCTGCGACTCGGTGACGGGCACGCGTTGCACGCGGTGCACTCCGCCCTCGAACTTCAGCAGCGCGTACGGCGCCTCGCCGGGCGCCGGTGTGCCCTTGGCCTTCACCGCGACGGTCACGGACTTGTAGCCGCCCAGGTCGGACTCGGTCGCCTCCAGCACCTCGACGGTCCAGCCGCGCTGCTCGGCGTAGCGGGTGTACATCCGCAGCAGGTCGCCGGCGAAGAGGGCCGACTCCTCCCCGCCCTCGCCGGACTTGACCTCGAGCAGGGCGTCCTTGTCGTCGGCCGGGTCGCGGGGCACCAGGAGCCGGCGCAGCCGCTCCTCGGTCACCACCCGTCGCTCGGCCAGCTCCTCGGCCTCCTCGGCGAAGGCGGGATCCTCACCGGCCAGCTCGCGCGCCGCCTCGAGGTCCTCACCCAGGCCCTGCCACTCCCGCCAGGTGTCGACGATGGCCGACAGCGCGGCGTAGCGCTGGTTGAGCCGCTTGGCCAGCCGCGCGTCGGCGTGGGTCTCGGGACGGGCGAGCTGCTGCTCGAGGTCGCCGTGCTCGGCGAGCATCCCCTCGACGGCCTCGAACACGGGCGGGCTCCTCGGTGCTGGACGGGAAGATCGGGTGGGGACAGCACGAGCGCCGGCCCACCCCTCCTGGGGTGGACCGGCGCTCGGTGGATGTCCTTCTTCATGGGTGTTCCTCTCGTCGATGGACCCGGGTCGCCGTCGGAGGCGGCAGCGTGAACCGGGGCCGAGCCAGGACATTGTGCCCAACAGCGGCTGCCCGGTGCTAATTCCGGGGGTGCTCGCCCACGCTCGCCTCCACCGGCTCCTGCTCGCCCCGGTCGTCGTCCGGGTCGTCGTCCCGGTCATCGGCCTGCTCGTCGGCCGGCTCGTCGGCCGGCTGCTCGGGCTGCCAGGCGGGGCGACCGCTCGGCTCCAGGGCGTCCGGGTCCCCCAGCAGCGGGAGCCGCACCGAGACCGTGGTGCCCCGGCCCTCCTCGGAGTCGATGCGCATCTCACCCGCGTGCTTGTCGACGATCGTCTGCACGATGCGCAGGCCCAGCCCGGTGCCCGCGATCTCGTTCGTCACGGCGTTGGACGCCCGGAAGAAGCGCGTCCCCAGACGCTCCACCTCCGAGGCGGGGATGCCGATGCCGTGGTCGCGCACCCGGACCACGACATGGCGTGCGGCGGCGACGATGTCCACCTCGACCTTGCCCCCGTCGAGGCTGAACTTCACCGCGTTGGACAAGATGTTGAGCATCGCCCGCCCCAGCATGGCGCGGTCGGCGAGCACCGGGACCCGGTCCTCGGGCATCGTGAAGTCCACGCTGATGCCCCGACCCGCGGCCGTGATGCGCACGTCCGTGACGGCGTCGCGGACCAGCGGCGCCAGGTCGGCGGCCTCGAGCTCGGTGTGCCGGGTCTCGGCCTTGGAGAGCGTGAGCAGGTCGTCGATGAGGGCCTTGAGCCGCGCGACGTTGCGCCGGCTGGCCTCGAGGATGCGCTCGTGGCGGGGCGACATCACCCCGTCGAACTCCTCGGCCACGACCTCGAGGTAGCCGCTGATCGTCGTCAGGGGCGTGCGGAGCTCGTGGGAGACGTTGGAGACGAAGTCGTCCTTGGCGGTGTCGAGGGTGCGCAACGACGCCTGGATCTTGGCCTCGACGGCCAGCGACCGTGCCTGGGCGTCGGCCAGCGCGTTGAGCGACTCGATGACCGAGCGCAGCTCCTTCGGCCCGTCCGGGCGGGCACGCAGGGTGGGGTCCTTGACCATCAGGTGCACGACGCGCTCGAGCTCCACCAGCGGCTCGGAGACCTGGCTGAGCAGCCGGGACCGGGAGCGGGAGACCACCAGCCACGCGATCAGCGCCAGCAGCGCCACCGCGGCGATGGTGCCCCGCAGGCGCCATGCCGCGTCGGTGCTCGCCTGACGCACCCGGTCGCCGAACGCCGCTGCGGTGGCCTGGTTCGCCTGCAGCACGTCGCCGAAGAGCCGCTGACCGACGCGGTAGCGGCGGGCCTGGAAGGTCTCGGGCCCGCCGGGGGCCTCCACCCGCGGCTGGGCGTACTGCTCGATCCACGCGTCGATGGCGTTCTCCTGCTGGGTCACCAGCAGGGTCAGGGCCGAGTCGCCCTCGGCGAAGGCGCGGACCTGTCGCTGGTCCCCGGGCAGCCGGGCCAGCAGCTGGTCGTACTCGTCGATCGCCGCAGGATCGGCGCTGCGGGCCCAGTTGGCGACCGCGCCCTCGAGCGCGGTGACGTCCAGGAGCACGTCCTGGTTGGCGGCGGCCGCGGGCTGCAGGTCCTCGGTGAGGGAGTTGACCGCGCGCGTGGAGAGCAGCACCCCGACGAAGGCCACGACGGCCATCAGCACCACCAGCACCGTCAGCCGGTGCAGCGCAGGCGTCACCGTGCGCGCGACCGTGCGGCCCCCCAGCCCCGACTCCATGACGTCAGTCCCGGATCAGCCCGACCGTGAGAGCAGCGCCTCCACCCGTGAGGCCAGCTCGCGGGGGCTGAAGGGCTTGGTGATGTAGTCGTCCGCGCCGGAGTCGAAGCCGGTCTCCACGTCCGACTCCTGGGCGCGTGCGGTCAGCAGGATGACGGGGAGGTCGGCCAGGGCCGGGTCGGCGCGGATCGCGCGGATCGCGTCGAGATCTCGTGACCCATGGTCGAGAGCTTGAACTCGACGAGCTCACGGATGTCGACGTCGTCGTCGGCTACCAGGATCCGCGCCACTGCTCACCCTCTCGTTACCGGGCCGGCCGGCCCGCGGTCGAGATGAAGCGTAGCCCCCACGCAGCCCACCGGAGGCGGCTATCGACCAACCGGCGACACACCACCGGCGGCCTGCACCTGGCGGAGCAGCTCGTAGTTGGTCTGGGTGGCCTGGACGCGGTCCAGCAGCAGCTCCAGCGCCTGCTGCGGATCGGCCTCGGCGAGCCCGCGCCGCATCGTCTCGACGACCGCGAGCTCCTCCGCCGACAGCAGCAGGTCGACCCGGCGGGTGCCGCTCGCGACCACGTCCACCGCGGGGAAGACCCGGCGGGCCGCCAGGTCGCCGCGCAGGCGCAGCTCGTGGTTGCCGGTCCCGCGGAACTCCTCGAGGATGCGCTGGTCGGTCGCCGAGGCGGAGTCGGACTCCGCCGTCGCCAGGATGGTCAGGGAGCCGCCGTTCTCGATGTTGCGGGCCGCGCCGAAGAGCTTCTTGGCCGGGTGCAGCGACTGCGGGTCCAGACCACCCTCGAGCGCACGCCCGCTGGCCGGGGCCGCGAGGTCGTAGGCCCGGGTGAGCCGGGTGATCCCGTCGAGCAGCACCACCACGTCGTGGCCGAGCTCGACCAGGCGCTTGGCCCGCTCCACGGCCAGCTCGGCGGCCGAGGTGTGGTCGGTCGGCTGCCGGTCGAAGGTCGAGGCGATGACCTCGCCCTTCACCGTGCGCTCGACGTCGGTGACCTCCTCGGGCCGCTCGTCGAGCAGCACCACCATGAGGTGGCACTCGGGGTTGTTGGCGGTGATCGAGGCCGCGAGCGCCTGCAGCAGGGTGGTGCGACCCGAGCCCGGGGGCGCGACGATCATGCCGCGCTGGCCCTTGCCGACCGGCGCGAGCAGGTCGACCACCCGGCCCACGACGTCGGTCGGGCCGGTCTCCAGACGCAGCCGCTCGGAGGGGTAGAGCGGGGTCAGCCGCGTGAAGTCGGGGCGGTGCCGCGAGGCGTCGGGCTCCTGCCCGTTGACGCTCTCGATCTTCACCATCGGGTTGAACTTCTCCTTGCGCTCGCCCTCGCGGGGCTGGCGCACCTGCCCGGTGACGGCGTCACCACGACGCAGGCCGTACTTGCGGACCATGGTCAGCGAGACGTAGACGTCGTCGGTGCCGGCGAGGTAGCCGCTGGTGCGGACGAAGGCGTAGTTGTCGAGCACGTCGAGGATGCCGGCGGCGGGGACCAGCACGTCGTCCTCGAGGATCGTGGTGTCGACGTCGCCGCGACGGCTGCGGTCCCGCTCGCGCCCGCGCCGACGGCGACTGCGGCGCCCGCCCTCGTCGTCGTCACCCTCGGGCTGGTTGTTCTGGTTGCCCTGCTGGCTGCCCTGGTTGCCCTGGTCCTTCTGGTTGTTCTGGTTGCCGCCCTGGCCGGACTTGCCCTGCTGGTTGCCGGCCTGGTTGCCGGCCTGGTTGCCGGACTGGTTGCCGGACTGCTGGGGCTTCTGCTGTCCGCGGCCCTGCCCCTTCGCCTGCTTGGGCTGGTCCTGCTTGGGCTGGTCCTGCTTGGGCTGGTCCTGCTTCGGCTGGTCCTGCTTGGGCTGGTCCTGCTTCGGCTGGCCACCGGACTGGGCCGCCTTGATGGCCTCCACGAGCTGGGCCTTCTTCATCGACCCGGCACCGGCGACACCGAGGCCGGCGGCCATCGCCTTCAGGTCGGCGATGAGCATGGAGTTGAGCCCGCCCGACCGCTTCTTCGCAGCAGGAGCGGCGTCCTGGGGAGCGGCGGGGTCGGAGGTGGCAGCAGCGGCCTGGGGCTGGTCGGTCACGTGAGTCCTTCCCACGTCGGCGTGCGCAGAGGGGCACGGACGTGCGACATCCGCCCGAGAGGCGGGAAAAGGCGAGGAACGGTGCCCGCTGGAGCGGGACTGCCGCGCGACGGTGACGGCGTGCGGCCGCCGCCCACAGTAGCAGCAGGTCTCAGGCGGAGGGCCGGACCGTCGCCCCGGACGTGTCGACGGCCAGGTGCGAGGACCACCAGCCCTGCGGCGTACGTGCGAGGACCGCGCGAGTGGTCGCGCCGTCGGGGCCGTCGGTGAAGGCCAGGACGGTGGGTCCGGCACCGGAGACCACCGCAGGGACGCCGTCGGCCCGCAGCTCCTCGACCAGGGCGAGCGACTCCGGCATGGCCGGGCGGCGGTAGGACTGGTGGAGGTAGTCGCGGGTCGCGAGCAGCAGGTGCTCGGGCTGACCCGCGAGGGCGGCGACCAGCAGGGCGGCACGCCCCGCGTCGGCCGCGGCGTCGGCGTGCGGCACGGAGTCGGGGAGCAGGCCGCGCGCCATCTCCGTGGAGACCGGGGTCGGCGGCACCAGGACGACCGCCCCGACCCGCGGGTCGACGGCCGACGGCACGGCGTAGAACTCCCCCTCCTCCTGACCGGAGACCACGAACCCGCCGAACAGGGCGGGCGCGACGTTGTCGGGGTGCCCCTCCAGCCGGGCGGCGAGGCGCAGCAGCGAGTCGTCGTCGAGCAGCAGCTCGCCGCCGGCGACCAGGGCCCGGGCCAGGACCACGCCGCCGACGATCGCGGCCGAGGACGAGCCCAGCCCCCGCGCGTGCGGGACCACGTTGCGGCACGAGAGCCGCAGGCCGGGCGGCTGCTCACCCAGCAGCTCGAACGCCGCCCGCATGGAGCGGACGACCAGGTGGGACTCGTCGAGCGGCACCTCGCCGGCCCCGGCACCCTCGACCTCGACCACCAGGCCCGAGGCCAGGACCTCGCCCTCGAGGTCGTCGAACAGCGCGAGCGCCAGCCCGAGGGAGTCGAAACCGGGACCGAGGTTGGCCGACGTGGCCGGGACCGAGACCCGGACCGGTCCCTCGACGAAGGTGACCACGCCGGGTCAGGCCAGTCCGGCCGCGGCGGCCGCCGCGTCCACGTCGGCGTCCACGACCGTGTCGACGATGCCGGACCCGCCCGCGGAGAAGGCCTCCAGGGCGGTCGCGGTGTCCTTGAGCCCGTGACCGGTGACGGTGATCACCACCGTGGATCCCCGGTAGGACTCGCCCTGGGCCAGCTCCTGGAGCAGCCCAGCGACACCGGCGGCCGACGCGGGCTCGACGAAGACGCCGTCGTGGCTCGCGAGCTCGCGCTGGGCGGCCAGGATCTGGTCGTCACTGACGGCGGCGAAGCGCCCCTCGGACTCCTTGGCGGCCTTCTCGGCCAGGTGCCAGGAGGCCGGGTTGCCGATCCGGATGGCGGTCGCCTTGGTCTCCGGGTCGGGGAACGGCTCGCCGGTGACCAGCGGCGAGGCACCCTCCGCCTGGAAGCCGCGCATGACGGGCCGCTTGGTGGCCTCGCCCAGCTCGGCGTACTGCGTGTAGCCCAGCCAGTACGCCGAGATGTTGCCTGCGTTGCCGACCGGGAGCAGGTGGTAGTCGGGGGCGTCGCCGAGGAAGTCGACGACCTCGAACGCGGCGGACTTCTGCCCCTCCAGGCGCACCGGGTTGACGGAGTTCACCAGGGCAACGGGGTAGGCCTGGGACAGACCCCGGGCCATGGCCAGGCAGTCGTCGAAGTTGCCGCGCACCATGATCACCTGGGCGCCGTGCAGGATCGCCTGGGCCATCTTGCCGGCGGCGATCTTGCCCTCGGGGACCAGCACCAGCGGCTTGAGCCCGCGCGGTCATGCCGCGGTCCTTGAAGGACCCGGTGGGGTTGTCACCCTCGACCTTGAGGTGGACCTCGGCGCCGGTGAGGCCGGAGAGCCACTCGGAGTGGACCAGCGGGGTGCCACCCTCACGCAGCGTCACGGCCGGGGTGCCCTCGGGGATGTCGAGCAGGTCGCGGTACTCCTCGACCACGCCCCGCCACTGCTGGGTCCGGCTCGTCCCGGTCACTCTGCTCCTCCTTCGACGCGCATCACCGAGGTGACCTCGCGCACGATGTCCATCTGCTGCAGGTGCGTCACGGTCGCCGAGAGCTGGGCGTCGGTGGCGTCGTGGGAGACGACGACCAGCTGGGCGTCGTCGCCGCGCCCCTCCTGGCGCACGGTCTGGATGGAGACGCCGTGCTCGGCGAAGGCCAGCGCGACCGCGGCCAGCACACCCGCCTTGTCGTCGACGTCGATCGCCACGTGGTAGCGGGTGACGGTCTCCCCCATCGGGAGCACCGCGCGGTCGGTGTAGGCCGACTCGCCAGCGCCGCGGGTCTCGGAGAGCCGGTTGCGGGCCACGGTGACCAGGTCGCCCAGCACGGCGGACGCGGTCGGCGACCCGCCGGCGCCCGGGCCGTAGAACATCAGCTGACCCGCGGCGTCGGACTCGACGAACACCGCGTTGTAGGCCTCGCGCACCGAGGCCAGCGGGTGGCTGCGCGGGATCATCGCCGGGTGCACGCGCACCGCGACGGCCTCCTCGCCGTCGGGCTGCACCCGCAGCTCGCAGATGGCGAGCAGCTTCACCACGCAGCCCATGTCGGCGGCCGACGCCACGTCGGCCGCGGTGACCTCCGAGATGCCTTCACGGTGCACGTCGGCGGCGGTGACCCGGGTGTGGAAGGCCAGCGAGGCCAGGATCGCGGCCTTCGCGGCGGCGTCGAAGCCCTCGACGTCGGCGGTGGGGTCGGCCTCGGCGTACCCGAGCTCCTGCGCCTCCTCCAGGGCCTCGGCGAAGCCGGCACCGGAGGAGTCCATCTTGTCGAGGATGAAGTTGGTGGTGCCGTTGACGATGCCCAGGACGCGGGTGACCCGGTCACCGGCCAGCGACTCGCGCAGCGGCCGCAGGATCGGGATCGCGCCCGCGACGGCGGCCTCGTAGTAGAGGTCGCGGCCGGCCTTCGCGGCCGCCTCGAAGAGCGTCGGGCCGTCCTCGGCCAGCAGCGCCTTGTTGGCGGTCACGACCGAGGCGCCCGACTCCAGCGCGGAGAGGATGAGCCCGCGGGCGGGCTCGATGCCGCCGATGACCTCGACGACGAGGTCGGCGCGGGTCACCAGCTCGGCGGAGTCGGTCGTGAGCAGGCCGTCGGGGACCTCGACCTCACGCTGTGCGTCCAGCCGGCGTACGCCGACGCCCACGAGCTCCACGGGGGCCCCGATGCGCGCCGCCAGGTCGTCGGCCTGCTTGTCCAGCAGCCGCACCACCTGGGACCCGACCGATCCGCACCCCAGCACCGCCACCTTCAGCGGCTCGATGTCCACGCCGCTCATCAGAGATCACCCACGTCAGTCGCCAACAGGTCGTCCTCAGTCTCACGTCGCACGACGACGCGCGCGACACCGTCCCGCACCGCGATCACCGGCGGCCGCAGGACGTGGTTGTAGTTGGAGGCCAGCGAGCGGCAGTAGGCGCCGGTCGCGGGCACCGCGACGAGGTCGCCCGGGACCACGTCGCCGGGCAGGAACTCGTCCTTGACCACGATGTCGCCGGCCTCGCAGTGCTTGCCCACGACACGCGCGAGCACGGGCGCCGCGTCGGAGGCGCGGTTGGCGACCGTGCAGGAGTAGTCGGCGTCGTACAGGGCGGTGCGGACGTTGTCGCTCATCCCGCCGTCGACGGAGACGTAGGTGCGTCGGGCGCCGCCGTCCAGGCGCACCTGCTTGACGGTGCCGACGGAGTAGACCGTGCACATCGACGGGCCGACGATGGCGCGGCCGGGCTCGATCGACAGGGCGGGCCGGGCGATGCCCAGGGCGCGGCACTCGTGCTCGACGATCTCGCGCATGCCCGCCGCCAGGTCCGCGGGGTCGGCCGGGTCGTCCTGGGTGGTGTAGGCGATGCCGAAGCCGCCCCCGAGGTCCATCTCGGGCATCTCGACGCCGAGCACGGTGGCGACCTTCGCGTGCAGCGCCAGGACCCGTCGGGCCGCGACCTCGAACCCGGAGGTGTCGAAGATCTGGCTCCCGATGTGGGAGTGCAGGCCCAGCAGGCGCAGTCCTGGGGCCTCGTGCACCCGGCGCACCGCCTCGAGCGCGTCCCCAGCGGTGATGGAGAACCCGAACTTCTGGTCCTCGTGCGCGGTGGCGATGTACTCGTGGGTGTGGGCCTCGACGCCGGCGGTCACCCGGACCATCACGCCCACCTCGCGGCCGGCCCCGGCCGTCACGGCGCCCAGGCGCTCGATCTCGTGGAAGGAGTCCACGATGATGCGTCCCACGCCCAGCCGCACGGCCCGCTCGAGCTCGGCCACGGACTTGTTGTTGCCGTGGAACCCGACCTTCTCCATCGGGAAGCCCGCCCGCTCGGCGACGGCGAGCTCGCCGCCCGTGCACACGTCGAGGTGCAGGCCCTCCTCGTGGATCCAGCGGGCGACGGTCGTGCACAGGAACGCCTTGCCGGCGTAGAACACGTCGAAGTCGTCGAACCCGTCGCGGAAGGCCGCGGCGCGGGCCCGGAAGTCGGCCTCGTCCAGGACGTACGCCGGGGATCCATGCTCGGCCACGAGGTCGGTCAGCCGCACGCCCCCGACCTCCAGGACCCCGTCGACTTTCGCGGCGGTGCTCGACCACAGGTGCTGGACCAGGGCGTTGGGGTCACCGGGCTCGCGCAGCCAGGAGGGTCCGCGCAGCGCGCCGGACGCGTGGGCCCAGCCGGCCTCGTGGGTGTGGCTCATCGTCGCTCCTCCCCCGCGTCACATGCGCTCGGGCGCCGAGACGCCGAGCAGGTCGAGGCCGTTGGCGAGCACCGTGCGGGCCGCCACGGTGAGGACCAGGCGCGCGTGGTTGACCGGGCCCGCGGGCTCGTCGCCCTGGGGCAGCATCCGGCACTCCTTGGTGTCGTACCACTTGTTGAAGACCGACGCGGTGTCCTCGAGGTAGCGGGCCACGCGGTGCGGTGCGCGCAGCTCGGCGGCGGCAGTCACCACCCGGGGGAACTCGGCGAGCGCCCGGAGCAGGTCGCCCTCCGGCGTTCTCGACCATCCGACAGGTCCGGGCGTGGGCGTACTGCACGTAGAACACCGGGTTGTCGTTGGTGGCCCGGGCCCAGAGCTCGAGGTCGAGGTCGATGTTGACGTCGCTGGAGTAGCGCGCCAGGGCGTAGCGGCCGGCGTCGACCCCGATCGCCTCCACCAGGTCGTCGATGGTCACCACGGTGCCGGCCCGCTTCGACATCCGCATGGGCTGGCCGTCGCGGAGAAGGTTGACCATCTGGCCGATGAGGATCTCGAGGTTGGTGCCGGGGGTGTCCCCGAACGCCGCGCACATCGCCATCATCCGGCCGACGTAACCATGGTGGTCGGCGCCCAGCATGATCAGGCACCGGTCGAAGCCACGCTCGCGCTTGTCGAGGTAGTAGGCCAGGTCACCGGAGAGGTAGGCGCCGTTGCCGTCGGACTTGATGACCACCCGGTCCTTGTCGTCACCGAACTTCTCGGTCGACAGCCAGGTGGCGCCGTCCTGCTCGTAGATGTTGCCGAGCTCGCGCAGCCGCTCGACCGCGCGCTGCACGGCACCGGACCTGTGCAGCTGGTCCTCGTGGAAGAAGACGTCGAAGTCCACACCGAAGTCGTGCAGGCTCTTCTTGATCTCGCTGAACATCATGTCGACACCGACGGCGCGGAAGACCTCCTGCGGGTCCTCGGACTCAAGGGCGTCGGGACGCTGCTCGAGCACGGCCGCCGCGATGTCGTGGATGTACTGGCCGCCGTAGCCGTCCTCGGGGGCCGGCTCGCCCTTGGCGGAGGCCAGCAGCGAGCTGGAGAACCGGTCGATCTGGCTGCCGTGGTCGTTGAAGTAGTACTCGCGGGTGACCTCGGCCCCGGACTTCTCGAAGATCCGGCCCAGCGCGTCGCCCACGGCCGCCCAGCGCACGCCGCCGATGTGGATCGGGCCGGTGGGGTTGGCCGAGACGAACTCGAGGTTGATGCGCTCGCCGTCGAAGGAGTCGTTGGCGCCGTACGTCGAGCCGGCCGCCACGATGTCGGCGGCCACCTTGCCCTGGGCATCGGCGGCGACGGTGATGTTGAGGAAGCCGGGGCCGGCGATGTCGACCGCGGTCACGCCCTCGGAGGCGAGCAGGCGCTCGCTGACCAGCTCGGCGAGCGCGCGGGGGTTCGTCCCAGCCCGCTTTGCCAGCTGCAGCGCCACGTTGGTGGCGTAGTCACCGTGCTCCTTGGATCGCGGTCGCTCCACCGTCACGTTCGCAGGGACGCCGTCGGGGAGGGTCAGGAGACCCTCGTCCGTCAGCGTCTGGAGGACGTCGACGATCGTGGTGGAGAGCTGCTCAGGAGTCACCCGGCAACCCTATCGGCGGCCCGCCGGACGCCCCGCATCGATATCCACGGCCGGACGGGCCCCGTGTCGGACGTCCACCTGCAGCGTGTCGTCGTGCCCGATTCGGCACCCCCCTCGCCGGGTTGTAGGGTGAGCGCGCTCCGCAGCCCGGTCGTCCCGGGCGGGGAGCATGCCTCCGTAGCTCAGGGGATAGAGCACTGGTTTCCGGTACCAGGTGTCGCAGGTTCGAATCCTGCCGGAGGCGCCCACACCCACCGCTCCCGCGGGCCGTTCCCAGCGGCCCCGAGCACCGCTCCGTCACACCGCCCCACCGGGGCCCTCCGGGACGGCCCACGGACAGATCCCGGTCGCTTGTACACCCCTGCTCAAGTCCCCCGCCCCTCCTGCCGATGCCCTCCCAGCGTGGGACGCGGGACCGGTGGTCCGAACGGGCTGGTCCAGACCACCCGAAGTGACTACCTAACCCCTCGGCGTCCGGGCCGTTCTACCTGCTGAGGTTCGTCGACTCGACGAAAGCCTCCCGGGAGGGGAGGGGCAGCGACGACGAAAGTAGGAAGTGTGAAGAAGTCCCTGAAGAGGGCCGTGGCCGTCTCCGCCGTCTGCGCGGCCGGCCTGGCGGGCACCCTCACCACCACGACCACCGCGACCGCGGACGAGGCCGCCAAGTACGGGCCGTTCGTCGCGCAAGACCCCGCTAAGCGGGTCACCGACTTCGGCATGACCGCGCTCGCCTACGGCACGAAGGTGAGCCTGGGCGGCGTGGACATCAAGTCGCTCAAGGACGCCAAGAAGATCCAGGCATGCACCCGCACGGTTGGTCATCAGCGAATCGCGCCGTCCGAGCTCAGCACCCAGAAGATCACCGCGCTGCTCGGCGATGCCCTGCCGGTCGATCTTGCAGGCCTGATCCATCTCTCGCCGAGCACCAGTTACACCGAGACCTACAAGACCGACGACGGCGTCACCGGCGTCCGGGCGACCAACCTCCTCGGCGACATCGTCTTCGGGGCGAAGGAACTGGCCCCCGGTGTCGAGTTGCCCACCTTGGAGATCAAGGGACTTGAGGCCGTTGCCGACTCCTTCCACGACCCGGCCGACCTCAACCAGGATGGCAATCCTTTCGGAACGGCTGAATCGTTCGGCTTCAAGTCGCTGAAGCTCGTCCTCCCCGAGGGCGGTGTGATCGGCGAGACCCTAAACATGCTTCTGGAGAACCTCGGTCTCGGTGACACCGAGGTCGTCAACGAGATCATCAACGTGCCGCTCGGCATTCTCGTCGACACACTGAACGAGATCATCGACCTTGCGGATCCGATCCTGGGCGACGTCATCGAGATTCCGGGCCTGGGATCGATCGGCCTCGGCTCCTCCTTCAGCAAGGTCCAGGATGGCTTTGCGTCCTCCGGCGCCAACGCCCTGCAGATCGAGATCGACCCCACCGAGGCTGAGAACGACTCCGTGGCCCTCCTGAAGCTGGGCTACGCCCAGTCCCGAATCGGCGCACCGGCTCGGTCAAGCGTCTTCCGCTCGACCATCATGGGCCTGAATTTCAAGGCGCTTCGCTTCAGCGAGAACCAGGAACTGCTCCACCTGGGAGGCATCGGCACCGAGGCGATCCCGTGCGAGGGCACGGCCGGCGAGAAGGTCACCAAGGCCATCGAGGGGTCTCGTACGATTCCGCTGAACATCCCCGGCCTGGGTGGCCTGGCGACGCTCAACGGCATCGAGTACTCCTACAAGGCCAAGCAGATGTCTCGGGGACGCGCACGTTCGGTGGCGACGTCCACCCTCGGTTCCCTTGAGATCCCGGCTCTTGACTTGGTGATTGAGGGCGTTCAGTCCAAGCTCAAGTTGCGCAGTACCGGCAAGCAGGGCGTGGCCGTTCGCGGCGCCAAGAAGCCCAAGTTCAAGCTGGCCCGAGTCCTGTACAAGGGCGAGGAGCTCCTCCCGCCCGGTGGCCTGCGGATTGGCGAGACCGTGGAGTTCGTGGTTGAGCAACTCAACAACACCAACGGTTTCATCACGTTCGGCCCCCGCGCGACCAGCAACCACTACGGCGGCAAGCTGGCGGCGACCCGCCTGACGATCGGCGACATCTTCACTCTCGACCTCGGCTGGCTCGAGTCGCAGATCTACCCCAAGTGACGCATGCTCGCTGAGGCGCTCCACGGCCTCGGCGACCTGACCGGCACCGCCGGTCCCCCCCACCTCCCGAACCGGGGCGGTCCTCCCAGAGGATCGCCCCGGTTCTGCGTCCCGGGTCTCGAGGCTCCTCGCTGGCGCTCGTCGCACCTCGACCAGCGGGAGTGGCTAGCAGCCCGGCGGAAGGGTGGCGTCGTTGCGGGCGGCGTTGCCGTAGCGGCGGGCAGCAGCGACGTTGGGCACCACGATGCTCGCGCCGCCGACGTTGCCGATCCGGCCGGGCACCACGCAGGTGGAGATGCGGCCCGGGTCCACCCGGGCGACGAGCTGGCCGAGGCGGAACAGCGTGGCCGGCCCCTCCCCCGTCGACATGTGCTGCAGCACGCTCAGCACCCCGCGCTCGACGAAGCCGGGGCGGGCGGACTGGGACCGCACCCGCGCGTGGATGCCGCGCAGCACCCGCTGCTGGTTGGCGGTCCGGGCGAAGTCACCGCCGGCCAGCGTCTTGCGGATCCTGGCGAAGGCCATCGCGTTGTAGCCGTTGAGCCGGATGCGCCCGGCTGCGAAGCCCCGGGGCTTGAGGTTCTCGTCGGAGAAGCGCCGCGGGTTGCTCACGGTGATGCCGCCGATGTCGTCGACCATGTCCTCGAAGAACGGGAAGCGGGTCACGAACACGTAGTCGGGCTGGATCCCCACCAGGTTGCCGACGGTGCGTCCCAACAGCTGCGGGCCGCCGTAGACCATCGCCGCGTTGACCCGGCCGCGGCCGAACCCGGGGATCGGCACGTAGGAGTCGCGCGGGATGCCGATCGCGGCCGCCGCACCGGTGCGCGGGTCGATGCCCACCAGCTGCAGCGCGTCACCGCGGGTCCGGGTCATCGACTGCCCCGGGCGGGCGTCCGACCCGACCGCCAGGATCCACACGGTCCCGCGCCCGACGTCGAGCCCCGTCGCATGCCGCATGCCGACCAGCACCGACTCCTCCGGCGCCACCTGCGAGTCCGGGACGACCGCGCCCGTGGTCGCGAGGACCGCCGTCAGGGCAGCCGCCCTCGCCGTACGCCGCCAGCCGCTGCGCGCCCGCGTGCTCATCGGCCGCCCCTCTCCCGCTTCGCCTCCTGCTTGGTCTGCCCCTTCGTCTGCCCCTTCGCCTGGCCCTTCGTCTGGCCCTTCGTCTGGCCCTTCGTCTGGCCCTTCGTCTGCCAGGGCCCCTGGGTCACGTCGAAGCCGAACACCTTCCACCCGCGGTCGAAGGTCAGCAGCAGCCGGCCCTGCACACGGATGCGCTTCTCCACCTCGCCGGTGGTGCGGTAGTCCATCCGGGTCCGCGCCGTCACCGCCCGCGCCCTGCCACCGGTGGCGAGCACGTCCACGGCGACGCGGCGCCGCAACGGCACCAGGTCGTCGATCCGGTCCCCCAACCGGGCACTGGTCATCAGGTCGCGCTGCTGCCAGGCCTGGGCCGAGGCGGCGCGGGTGAACCCGGGGAACGAGCCCTGGTAGCGCCGGCGCGGGTAGTCGGCCTCGACGAAGGCGGCGTCCCACCACCCGTCGACGACGCCCGCGACCCGCGCGGCGACCTGCCGGTGCTGCTTCGGGGAGAGCCGCCCGACCCGGGCACCCCGGACCACCGTCGTACGCACCTGGCCGGTCCGCTCACCGCCGTCGGAGCCGGCGCGCTGGCCCCGCGGCCCCGACGAGCCCTCACCGTCCTCGCCCGCGGTGCAGGCACCCAGCGGGACGACCAGCACCAGGGCGCCCGCGGCCAGGCCGGCGCGGCGCAGCGGTGAGTGACCGGAGGGGTGGCGGCGACGTCGCCGGCGCCTGGCGGGGTGGGGCACGCAAGCTCCTCGGAAAGTGCTCGGGGGAAGGGTCGGGGCCGCATCGGGACCCGGGAGGGTGTGGCGTCCACGACACCCTGCCCGAATACCGTCCCTGTCCTGGGTATTTGTACCGGCGGGGGTCTAGCCTGGGTGATCGCAATCCCACCCTCGCGCGCTCATCTGAAAGAGGCGAATCAAGCCGTGCCGCAGTCCCCTGGCAGCTCCTCCTCCACCGGCTCCCCCGAGGTCGCGAACGACTTCGGTGCCAACGAGTGGCTCGTGGAGGAGATGTTCGACCAGTTCCAGAAGGACCCGAGCAGCGTCGACCCCGCCTGGGCGGCGTTCTTCAAGGCCCAGGGCAACGGCCAGGGCAACGGCTCGACCAGCGGCTCGACCAGCGGCTCCGCCTCGAACGGCTCCTCCCCGAAGGCGGCCCCGGCGCCCTCGAAGCCGGCCGCCGCGCCCGCCCAGAAGAGCGAGAAGCCTGCGGCGAGGACCGAGACCAAGCCCGAGTCGAAGCCCGAGTCGAAGAGCCCGGAGCCCGCCAAGGCTCCCGCACCGGTCGCCAAGCCTCGCCCGGAGAGCAAGGCCGCCGAGGTCAGCAAGGGCACCTCCTCGCCCATGCCCAAGGAGACCAAGCCGGCCGCGAAGGCCGAGGCCAGCGACGAGCCGACGTACACCGTCCTGCGCGGCGCCCCGGCCCGTACGGCGCAGAACATGGACGTGTCCCTGACCGTCCCGACCGCCACGTCGATCCGCTCGGTGCCGGTCAAGCTGCTGTGGGACAACCGCACCGTCATCAACAACCACCTCGCGCGTGCGCGCGGCGGCAAGGTCTCCTTCACCCACCTGATCGGCTACGCGCTGGTCAAGGCGCTGAAGTCGATGCCGGAGATGAACAACGCCTACGCCGAGGTCGACGGCAAGCCCAACCTGGTCACGCCGGCGCACATCAACCTCGGTCTGGCCATCGACATCAAGAAGGGCGAGACGCGCCAGCTGCTCGTCCCCAGCATCAAGGCCTGCGAGACGATGGACTTCGCCGGCTTCTGGACCGCCTACGAGGACGTCGTCACCAAGGCCCGCGACGGCAAGCTGACCGTCGCGGACTTCCAGGGCACCACGATCTCGCTGACCAACGTCGGCGGCCTCGGCACCAACCACTCGGTGCCGCGCCTGATGACCGGTCAGAGCGCCATCATCGGCGTCGGCGCGATGGAGTACCCGCCCGAGTGGCAGGGCGCCTCGGAGGAGGCCATCGCCCGCAACGCCATCTCGAAGGTCATGACCCTGACCTCGACCTACGACCACCGCGTCATCCAGGGCGCGCAGTCCGGTGAGTTCCTCAAGCGCGTCCACCAGCTGCTGCTGGGCCAGGACGGCTTCTACGACGAGATCTTCCGCTCGCTGCGCATCCCCTACCAGCCGATCCGCTGGGGCGCGGACATCGCGACGTCCCACGACGACGAGATCTCCAAGCAGGCCCGGATCCTCGAGCTGATCCACGCCTACCGCGTGCGCGGCCACCTGATGGCCGACACCGACCCCCTGGAGTACCGCCAGCGCACCCACCCCGACCTCGAGATCGAGAACCACGGGCTGACCCTGTGGGACCTCGACCGCGAGTTCGCCACCGGCTCCTTCGGCGGCGAGGGCCGTCGCTTCATGAAGCTGCGCTCGATCCTGGGGATCCTGCGCGACTCCACGCATCGAGCAGCCGCACGTGAAGCCGCCCCGCGAGGAGCAGCTGCGCATCCTGCTCAAGCTCAACCAGGCCGAGGCCTTCGAGACCTTCCTGCAGACGAAGTTCGTCGGCCAGAAGCGCTTCTCGCTCGAGGGTGGCGAGACCACCGTCCCGGTGATCGACGAGATCTGCGAGGCCGCCGCGGAGGCGGGCCTCGACGAGGTCACCATCGGCATGGCCCACCGCGGCCGCCTCAACGTGCTGGCCAACATCGTCGGCAAGAACTACTCCCAGATCTTCCGGGAGTTCGAGGGCAACATCGACCCGCGCACCGTCCAGGGCTCCGGCGACGTGAAGTACCACCTCGGCGCCGAGGGCGAGTTCACCGCCGAGACCGGCTCGACGGTGAAGGTCTCGGTCGCGGCCAACCCCTCCCACCTCGAGGCCGTCGACCCGGTCCTCGAGGGCATCGCCCGCGCCAAGCAGGACGTGCTGGACCGCGGGCTGGAGTACCCCGTCCTGCCGATGCTGGTCCACGGCGACGCAGCCTTCGCCGGCCAGGGCGTCGTCGCGGAGACGCTCAACCTCTCCCAGCTGCGCGGCTACCGCACCGGCGGCACCGTCCACGTGATCGTCAACAACCAGGTCGGCTTCACCACCTCGCCGGGCTCCTCGCGCTCCTCGCTGTACTGCACCGACGTGGCCCGGATGGTCCAGGCGCCGATCTTCCACGTCAACGGCGACGACCCCGAGGCCTGCATCCGCGTCGCGCGGCTGGCCTTCGAGTACCGCCAGGCCTTCCACAAGGACGTCGTCATCGACCTGGTGTGCTACCGCCGCCGCGGTCACAACGAGGGCGACGACCCGTCGTACACCCAGCCGCTGATGTACGACCTGATCGAGCAGAAGCGCTCGGTGCGCAAGCTCTACACCGAGTCCCTCATCGGTCGTGGCGACATCACGATCGAGGAGGCCGAGCAGGTCCTCAAGGACTACCAGCAGCAGCTGGAGCGGGTCTTCACCGAGGTGCGCGAGGCCACCAGCCAGCCCTCGGGCTGGACCACGGTCCCCGACTACCCCGACAAGCCCGCCGGCGAGACCCGCACCTCGGTCGACCTCGACGTCCTCAAGCGGATCTCCGACGCCTACGTCACCCCGCCCGAGGGCTTCACCGTCCACCCGAAGGTGATGCCGCAGCTGCAGCGTCGCGCCACGTCGATCACCGAGGGCCCCATCGACTGGGGCACCGGCGAGATCCTCGCCTTCGGCTCGCTGCTGATGGAGGGCCGTCCGGTCCGCTTGGCCGGCCAGGACTCCCGTCGCGGCACCTTCGTGTCCCGCTTCGCCACCATCATCGACCGCAGGAACGCCGACGAGTGGACCCCGCTGTCCTCGCTCACCGAGGACCAGGCCAAGTTCTACGTCTACGACTCGCTGCTCTCGGAGTACGCCGCGCTGGGCTTCGAGTACGGCTACTCCGTGGCCCGTCCCGAGGCGCTGGTGCTGTGGGAGGCGCAGTTCGGTGACTTCGTCAACGGCGCGCAGACGGTGATCGACGAGTTCATCACCAGCGGCAAGACCAAGTGGCGCCAGGACTCCGGCGTCGTGCTGCTGCTGCCGCACGGCTACGAGGGCCAGGGCCCCGACCACTCCTCCGCGCGCATCGAGCGGTTCCTGCAGATGGCCGCCGACGAGGCGTTCGTGGTCGCCCAGCCGTCCACGCCGGCCTCCTACTTCCACCTGCTGCGACACCACTCGCTCGGCGAGGAGCACCGCCCGCTGATCGTCTTCACGCCGAAGTCGATGCTCAAGCGCAAGGAGGCCGCCTCGACGCCCGAGGAGTTCACCTCCGGCTCGTTCCGGCCCTTCATCGGCGACGCCGACGCGGACCCGCAGAAGGTCGACACCCTGCTGCTGTGCAGCGGTCGTGTCACCTGGGACCTCATGGTGGACCGGGCCAAGCGGGAGAACCCCGAGCGCTTCGCCATCGCGCGCATCGAGCAGCTCTACCCGCGTCCGCTCGACGACATCAAGGCCGAGATCGCCCGCTACCCCCACCTCAAGGAGGTCCGGTGGGTGCAGGACGAGCCGCGCAACAACGGCCCCTGGCCGCACTACGCGCTCAACGCCTGGTCCGAGGTCGACGCCACCGTCGTGCCGGTCACCCGGCCCGAGTCGTCCTCGCCGTCGGTCGGCACCGTCAAGCGTCACCAGGCCGAGCAGAAGGAGCTGCTCGACCAGGCGTTCGCCTGACGGGGACGCTGATGTACTTCACCGACCGCGGCATCGAGGAGCTGGTCTCGCGCCGGGGTGACGAGGAGGTCACCCTGGGCTGGCTCGCCGAGCAGCTCCAGGCGTTCACCGACGTCCACCCCGAGCACGAGTCGGCCGTGGAGCGCCTCGCGACGTGGCTGGCGAGGCTCGACGACCCGGAGGACTGAGTCCACACCGTCGTACGACGAGAGGGCCCGTGACGAGAACCTGTTCTCGTCACGGGCCCTCTCGCTCTAGGGTGCTGGGCATGACCTCGCTCGACCAGTCCCCCGACGTCGGCAGCCCCGACGCCGACACCCCGACGTACCCGCCCGCGCCGTGGACGATGGACGGCCAGCTGTGGTTGTCGCTGTTTCGGGTCGGGCACGACGTGGACGCCCTGCGCCCGCGCGGTGTGTACGGCGTCGCGCTGGTGTCCTACGAGGAGCCCAGCCCCCTCACCTACTCCGAGCTGCTGGTGGCGCGGGTCGTGAAGGCCCCCGTCAGGGCGGTGTCGATCACCGACATCTGGGTCGACTCCCCCGCCTCGGTGGCCGGCGGTCGGGGGCTGTGGGCGATTCCGAAGGAGCTCGCCGACTTCCGCCGCACCAGCGAGCGCGGGACCGTGCGCGAGCGCACGTCGTGGTCGGTGGACGTGGAGGGACGACCCGTGGTCCGGGCCCGCTTCACCGACGCCTCGCACGCCGTGCCCCGGGTGCGCTTCAAGGGCGCCACCTGGCAGCCGCCCATCGACGACCACGTCGACCCCGTCACAGCCACGCTCACCGGGTCCGCGAAGGCCGCACCGTGCCGCTCGGCCTGGGAGATCGCCCCGGACGGGCCGCTGGGCTGGCTGGCCGGAGCCCGCCGGTTGGCGTCGTTCCGCCAGACCGGCTTCCGGATGACCTTCGGCTAGTCCAGCTCCTCGGGCGCCGGCGGCTCCTGCTGCTCGGCGGCCCGCTTCGCGGCGTCGCGGATCTCGAACACCTCGGTGGCCAGGCCGCCGGCCAGGTGTCGTGCCTCACGGGGTGGGACGAGCGCCGGATCAGGCGGCCGCCGCGGCCACGTCGGAGCCCGCGGCCGGGGTCGCCTTCGGCGTACGACGGCCGGGGAGCGCGAGGCGGCAGATCTTGGCGAACACGCTGCCGACCTGCTTGTGCAGCGGGCCGGTGTTGTAGGGCAGCCCGTAGCGCTGGCAGATCTCCTTGACCTCCTCGGCGACCTCGGGGTAGCGGCGCGCCGGCAGGTCGGGGAAGAGGTGGTGCTCGATCTGGTGGGACAGGTTGCCGCTCATGACGTGGAAGAGCGGGCCGCCGGAGATGTTGGCCGAGCCGAGGACCTGGCGGTAGTACCAGTGCCCCCTGGTCTCCTGACCGTCCTCACCGTCGCGGCACTCCTCCTCGGTGAACGTCTCGACCCCGGCCGGGAAGTGGCCGCAGAAGATGATGTTGAACGCCCACACGTTGCGCACCAGGTTGGCGACCGCGTTGCCCGCGAAGGTCAGCGGGAACAGCGGGCCGGTCAGTGCCGGGAAGAGCAGGTAGTCCTTGAGCGCCTGGCGGCGGATCTTGCGCATCAGCCCGGGGTAGAGCGGCTTGTTGTCCTCGAGCTTGCGCTTGCCGGACACGATGTTCTCGACCTCGAGGTCGTGCAGGGCCACGCCCCACTCGAACAGCACCATCAGCAGGAACGCGTAGACCGGGTTGCCCAGGTAGTAGGGCCGCCACTTCTGGTCCTCGTCCATCCGCAGGATGCCGTAGCCGATGTCGCGGTCCTTGCCCAGGATGTTGGTGAAGGTGTGGTGGATGTAGTTGTGGGAGTACTTCCACTGCTCACCGGGGCACACGGTGTCCCAGTCGAACATCCGCGAGTTCAGGCCCGGGTCGCCCATCCAGTCGTACTGGCCGTGCATGACGTTGTGGCCGATCTCCATGTTGTCGAGGATCTTCGACAGCGAGAGCGCGGCGACGGCCAGCGGCCAGGCGGGGGGCAGGTAGAACATCGCGCGGCCGGCGACCTCGAGGCCGCGCTGGTACTTCACTACCTTGCGGATGTACTCCGCGTCGGCCTCGCCGAGGTCGGCCAGGACGCGCTGGCGGATCGCGTCCATCTCCTCGCCGAACGCCTTGAGCTGCTCGGGCGTGAGCGGGACCTTGCTGGAGACGGGGCCGGTGGTGGGGCCGGTGGTGGGTGCTGCCTGGGTGGTGGTCATCAGGTGTTCCCTTCGATCGGAGGGGCGAGGGCGGAGCGTGCGGGAGTGACGGGTGGAGCGTGCGCGAGTGACGTCTCGGCGTCAGAGGTCGACGACGCAGTCACCGACGGGGGCCGAGACGCAGACACGGACCTCCTCGTCGGGCAGCGAGGACTCCTCGCCGGTGAGGACGTTGCGGACGGTGCCGCTGGACTTGGTGGCGGTGCAGGAGAAGCAGATGCCCATCCGGCAGCCGGAGGTCGGGCGCAGACCGAGCGCCTCGGCCTGCTCCAGCAGAGTGGCACCGGTGTTGGCGGCCTGCCTGCCCGCCCGGGAGAAGGCGACGTCGCCCTCGGCGGCACCCGAGGGCACCACGCTGGCCACGTTGAACAGCTCGGTGCGCAGGCGGGTCGAGTCGGCGTACGCCTCGCGGACCAGGTCCAGCATCGGGCCCGGGCCGCAGGCCCACGTGTCGGTCTCGGCGTACGCCGGCACGAGGCGACGCAGCTCGAACTCGCTGAACACGCTGCCGTGGCGCAGCACGACGTCGACGTCGTTGTCGGCCGCGGCGATCCCGGCCAGCTCGTCGGCGAAGATCTGGTCCTCGGCCGAGCGGGCGTAGTGCAGGAAGGTGACGCGGCGGCCGGCGCGACCGTCGTACCCGTCGCGCAGCAGGGTGCGCAGGATCGCCATGGCCGGGGTGATGCCCGAGCCGCCGGTGAGGAAGAGCAGGTGGTTGTTGGTGGGGGTGGCCGGGCTCTCCTCGAGCACGAAGTCGCCCTCGGCCTGCGAGAGGTGGACGATGTCGCCGGGCTGGGCGCGCTCGACCAGCCAGCGCGAGACCGACTGGCCGGGACGGGCCTCGCCCTGCGCGCGGACGGTGATCGTGATGGTCTCCCCCGGCAGCGAGGCGGCCGAGGAGATCGTGAAGCAGCGGGTGGTGCGGCGGCTGCCCGGCAGGTCGACGCCGACCTGGACGTACTGCCCGGCACGGTGACCGCGCCAGGTGCTCGTCGGCTGGAGGGTGATCGTGGCGACCGGGTGCTCACCGCCGGTCTCGCGGTGGACCGAGAGGACGCGGGCGCGGACCTCGTTCGCCGCCCACATCGGGTTGATCTGCTCGAGGTAGCGGTCCACGCCGTGCGGGGAGGTGAGTGCGGCGACCGCGCGGGAGCGGAGGATGGTGCCGGCGAAGCTCATGACATCTCCTGTCGTGGGTGAACGTCCGTGCACTCAATGTTGCGGGAGTCCTCTTGCGAAGGTCAAGAACCACGCCGGTGACGCCGACCACCCCACCCCGTGAGCGTGGACACACGTGCACTGACAGGACGAACTGCCGGACCGATACGCTGGGCCGGTGAGCGAGACCCGCCCCGAGAGCCGACTCGAGCGCAAGGAGCGCACCCGACGCGCGATCCTCGACGCGGCCCTCGAGCTGTGCGAGGACTCCAGCCTCGTCGCCCTCTCCCTGCGCCAGGTCGCCGGACGCGTCGGCATCGTGCCCACCGGCTTCTACCGGCACTTCGAGTCGATCGAGTCCCTCGGCATGACCCTGGTCGACGAGTCCTTCGCCTCGCTGCGCGCCATGCTGCGCGACGTGCGCCGGATGGACCGCGACTTCTCCGGTTCCTTCGCGGTCATCGTCGACCGCTCGGTCGAGATCCTGGTCGAGCACGTGGCCCGGCAGCGTGCGCACTTCGCCTTCATCGCCCGCGAGCGCACCGCCGGGCCGCCGGCCGTGCGCGACGCGATCCGGCACGAGATCGACCTGTGCGAGCGCGAGCTGGCCACCGACCTCGCCCGGATCCCGGGCACCGACGCGTGGAGCGGCGAGGACCTGCGGATCCTGTCCAACCTCATCGTGCACGCGATGGTCTCCACCGCGGAGTCCCTCATCGCCGCCGCCGGGCGCCCGGCGATGGAGGAGCAGATCGCCGCCACCGCCCGCACCCAGCTGCGCATGGTCATCATCGGGGCGCTGCAGTGGCGCTCCCGGGCCGGCGACTAGCGCGGCTTGACGGTCAGGTCGGGGATCGTGGCGTCCCCAGGCAGGTCGAGGACGTGCAGGATCGCCTCGACGACGGTCGAGGGCTGGACCCAGTCCGCGGCGTCGTACTCCTTGCCCTCCTGGGCGTGCACCTTCTCCTGCATGGGCGTGGCCGTCCGACCCGGGTAGACCGAGCTCACCCGGACACCGTGCGGGGCCTCCTCGCCGCGCAGGGAGTCGGCGAAGGCACGCAGGCCGTGCTTGGACGCGGCGTACGCCGACCACTGCGGGTGGGCGAACAGCCCGGCGCCGGAGTTGACCAGGACCACCGTGCCCCGGGCCGCTCGCAGCGCCGGCAGGGCGACCCGCGTGAGCACCGCCGGCGCCACCAGGTTGACCTGGAGCTGCTCGGTCCAGGCCTGCACCGACAGGTCGGCGACCGCGCCGAGCTCCACGACGCCGGCCGCGTGCACCACCGAGTCGAGCCGCTCCGGCAGGTCCAGCGCCTCGGCGTCGCCCGGCGACGCGAGGTCGGCGACGAGCGGCCGGGCGCCGGGAAGCACGGCGGCCATCTCCTCGGCCCGCTGCGCGCTGCGTGCGACGACGAGCACCTCGTCACCGCGCTCGAGCAGGGCGCCGGCGAGCAGCTCGCCGATGCCCGAGCCGGCGCCGGTCAGCAGGTGCGTGCGGGTCACCGGGCCAGGACGATCTTGCCGAACACGTCGCCCTCGACCATCGCGGCGAAGCCGTCGGCGGCCTTCTCCATCGGCAGTGTCCTGTCGACGAGCGGGCGGGCGCCGGTGGCGTCCAGCAGCGAGACCAGCGAGGCCAGCTCGTCGCGGGTGCCCATGGTCGAGCCCACGACCGAGAGCTGGAGGAAGAAGATCCTGGTGAGCTCGGCGTCGTCGAGCTTCGGGCCCGAGGTGGTGCCGGAGATGACGATGGCGCCTCCGGGGCGCAGCGAGCGGATCGAGTGGGACCACGTGGCCCGGCCGACGGTCTCCATGACCGCGTCGACCTTGACCGGCAGGCGCGCGCCCGACTCGAAGACCTCGTGGGCACCGATCTCCAGCGCCCGGGCCCGCTTGGCCTCATCGCGGCTGGTGGCCAGCACCTTCAGCCCGGCCGCACGCCCCAGGATGATGCAGGCGGTGGCGACGCCGCCGCCCGCGCCCTGCACGAGCACGGTGTCGCCGGCCTTGAGGCCGCCCCGCGTGAAGAGCATGCGGTACGCCGTCAGCCACGCGGTCGGCAGGCAGGCGGCCTCCTCGAAGGACATCGAGGCCGGCTTGGGCACCACGTTGCGGCGCGGCACGACGACCTTGTCGGCGAAGGTGCCCTGGTGGCGCTCCGACAGCAGCGACCGCCGCGGGTCCAAGGTCTCGTCGCCGGTCCACGACGGGTCGCTGACGACGGCGTGCACGACGACCTCGCGGCCGTCCTCGTCGTAGCCCGCGGCGTCGCAGCCAAGGATCATCGGCAGCGACTCCTCCTTCAGCCCGACGCCCTTGAGCGACCACACGTCGTGGTGGTTGAGCGAGGCCGCCTGGACGGTGACCGTGGTCCACCCGTCGGGGGCCACCGGGTCGGGCCGCTCCCCCACGCGCAGCGCGGAGAGCGGGTCGTCGGCGGAGAAGGAGTCGGCGTAGACGGCGAACATGGGAGCGACGCTACCGAGGCTCGATCAACGCCGCGCCACCCCGTCGGCCCGCGCCGCCTCGGCCACGGCCGAGGAGACGGCGCCGGGCACGCGCGGGTCGAACGGGCCGGGGATGACGTAGTCCTCGCGCAGGTCCTCGCCGACCAGCTCGGCCAGCGCGGTGGCGGCCGCGAGCTTCATGCCCTCGGTGATCGCGGTGGCGTGGACGTCGAAGGCGCCGCGGAAGATGCCGGGGAAGGCCAGCACGTTGTTGATCTGGTTGGGGAAGTCCGAGCGACCCGTGGCCACGATCCGGGCGTACTTGTGGGCGATGTCGGGGTGCACCTCGGGGGTGGGGTTGGCCATCGCGAAGATGATCGCCTCCGGGGCCATCCGGGCGACGTCCTCCTCGGGGATGGTGCCGCCGGAGACGCCGAGGTAGACGTCGGCGCCGTCCAGCGCCTCGGCGAGCGTGCCCGAGCGTCCCGTGCGGTCGGCGGTGATCTCGGCCAGCGCCTTCTTGACCGGCGTCAGGTCGTCGCGACCGGAGTGCACGACCCCCTTGCGGTCGGTGACCGCGATGTCCTCGATGCCGGCCTCGATGAGGATCTTGGCGATCGCCACGCCGGCGGCACCGGCACCGGAGATCACCACGCGGGTGGTGGCGTACTCGCGGCCGGTGAGCTTGAGCGCGTTCTGCAGCGCTGCCAGCGCGACGACGGCGGTGCCGTGCTGGTCGTCGTGGAAGACCGGGATGTCGAGGCGCTCCTTGAGCCGGTCCTCGATCTCGAAGCAGCGCGGCGCAGAGATGTCCTCGAGGTTGATGCCGCCGAAGCTCGGCGCCATCCGCGCGACGGTCTCGATGATCTCGTCGGTGTCGGTGGTGTCGAGGCAGATCGGGACGCCGTCGACGCCGCCGAACTGCTTGAACAGCACCGCCTTGCCCTCCATGACCGGCATCGCGGCGGCCGGGCCGATGTCGCCCAGGCCGAGGACGGCGGTGCCGTCGGTGACCACGGCGACGGTGTTGGGCACCCAGGTGTAGTGCTGGGTCATCGACGGGTCGGCCGCGATGGCCTCGCAGACCAGCGCCACACCGGGGGTGTAGGCGAGCGAGAGGTCCTCCTTGCCGGTCAGCGGCGTGGAGGAGATCCCCATCTTGCCGCCGACGTGGAGGTCGAAGACGGGGTCACCCTCGTGCGGGTGGTGGGCTGCACGGAAGGGCTGCGGGGTGTTCGGCGACTCGGACACGGCGGGCAGTCTGGCACAGCAGCAGGACCCCCCTGGGGGCCGTCTCGGGGTGCGATGGATCACAGCCGCCGGGGTCGCGGCCACAGCCTGCCCACGACCACGGCCCGCACCCTCTCCTCCGGCACCGGACCGCGGTGCCGGGAGTCCACGCCGACCGCCGGGTCGTCGCTGAGCAGCCACCACCCCGCCGCACCGCTCGCCGTCGTACGCCGCTCGACGGCCCGCTTCACCGCGACCGTCCCGTCGGCCAGCTCCCCGACCACCACGTCGCCGGCCACGGGCGGGCGGCCGTGCACGACCACCAGCAGGTCCCCCGGGAGGAGGGTCGGGGCCATCGACGCGCCGCGGACCCGGGCCAGCCCCAGACGCCGGGCCGAGCCGAGTCGTGCCCAGGAGGCCCAGGAGGCCCAGGAGGCCCAGGAGGGTGGTCGTCGTCGCCAGGGTGGGTGCACGAGAGTAGTGTCCCAAGCGTTCGACACGGACGACCCGACGAGAGGATCCGCATGTTCGCGAAGCTGTTCGCCCCCACGATCGAGGTC
>LULW01000010.1_pt1 | contig 120859 bp, 165 predicted proteins | sample 729531 | NCBI WGS metagenome assembly LULW01 (sample SAMN03860279, study PRJNA289734) | marine metagenome | biome: seawater column; feature: ocean; material: water; isolation source: Red Sea water column Station 108 - depth 10m | place: Saudi Arabia: Red Sea | collected 2011-10-15 | depth 10 m | reverse complement strand
GTTCAGAGGGTTCAGAAGAGTCTGAAGAAAAAATTGATGAGGGTGCGTCTGAGTCTGATAGTGGTGAGGAAGAGTCAAAAGATGATTCAAACGATGTAGGATCAAATGGTGCAGGTCTAGGAAATGATGGCGACCTTAAATCATCTACTGATCAAGCGTATCAAAATGCCATGAATAAAAACAATGATACTGATGCAAAAGATAGAATCTATACTCAAACACCTAAAAAATTAAACTTAAATAAATTAATCTATTCTCACAAAGAGATTGCTGACGATTTAATAGAGACATATACAAATAAACATACTGAAGAATTTGAGAATCTCATACACCAAGACTACAAAAAAGTTTTTAATGATAACAAAAAAGTTGTTCAGTACATGGTCAAAGAGTTCGAAATGAAAAAGTCTGCTGATCAATATAAAAGAGCATCTACTTCTAAGACAGGTTCTCTTGATATGACTAAGTTACACAACTATAAATTTGACGAAGACTTATTTGCAAAAATGACTACATTGCCTGGAGCGACTAATCATGGTATGATTATGTATCTTGACTGGTCTGGTTCAATGGCAGATAACATGAGATTTACTTTGATACAGTTATTCAATCTTATTTGGTTTTGTCAGAGAGTAAAAATACCTTATCAAGTTCTTGCGTTTACAGATCGTATTCATACAAGTACACTAAATGAGATTCAAGACGAAGTTATCGGTGATCATAACTTTCAATATTTACGTTTACTTGAATTCTTTTCAAGTGATCAAACAAAACAAGAGACTCAATTAATGATGACTAATTTATTAGGTTTCGCTAGAGACTGGTCAAATGATCGTCCAAGATATGGTGAAAACTATGTTTGGTCTACTTATATTCCTAGAAAATATAATCTTGGTGGCACACCATTAAATGCTGCTTTACTAACTACATACAGAGTCGTTAAAAGATTTCAAGAGAAACACAAAGTACAAAAATTAAATATGGTAATCTTAACTGATGGTGATAGTCATCATCATGAAAATGTATTTACAGAAAGATCAAATTTTTGGAATAATGGTGTCAAAGAACTCAGTAAACAATTGACTCATGGTGATTTTAGTAAAGACATGTTTATTCAGTGTTCAGATACTAAAGTTCAAGCTCAACTTCAACTCTATAAGACTGAGTCTTTCTTAAATTTTGTAAAACTTCAGTTACCTGATATTTCAATAACAGGTTTCTATGTATCAGGTACTGGTAAACAAGGTAGAGTACCTCTTAGAGACATTTGTAGAAAATTTGGATTAAGTGAGTATAGAGATAAAGAAAAGATTGTTGCAATACAAAAAGAATTGAGAGAGAAGAAAGTTGCGATATCAAAAGTCGCTGGATTTGATGAGTATTACATATTACCAAGAGGTCCAAGAGAGACCGATGAAGAACAAGAATTGACATTCAAAAAAGGTGCAAGAGCGGCTGGAATGGCAAGAGAGTTCTTAAAATTTGCTCAGAAAAAGACTTTGAATAGACAATTATTGAATAAATTCATTGAAAAAGTTGCCTAAATTAGGCCTTGACAATATATCAGATTACCTGATATTATATAATTAGATGTTGAAAAAGAGAGGTATATATTATGTTAACACCTAAAAAACAAGAGTTCGTTAATGCGATGTCTAAAGAATATGGCGAAGGTGCCGTAGTCTCTAGATTTGAGATTAATGAGTTCGCATCTAAGAATGGATTTAACAATCCTTCTTGGTTAAAGAAACCACAATACAAATGTGGTCACGGTAAGTATCAGTTACCTACCGAAGAATCAGAGGTTACTCAAGTTGTAAGTAAACCTACTCAACCTGTTCAGACACCTGAACAGACTTCAGTAAATTTAATTGCTAATGCATTCGAAGTTCAAAACTTAGTTCCTTCAAAGTTCGAAGGTTTTGTTCCTTGGGGTCATTACAATACTATCAAACAGATTTCTAAATCTGGTATGTTCTACCCAGTATTTGTTACTGGTCTATCTGGTAACGGTAAAACTTTGATGATCGAACAGATTCACGCTGAGTTAAAGAAAGAACTTATCAGAGTTAACATCACAATCGAAACAGACGAGGACGATTTACTCGGTGGTTTCAGACTTGTTAACGGTGAGACAAAGTTTGTACCTGGGCCTGTTATCGATGCAATGGAAAGAGGTTGTACTCTTTTACTTGATGAGTGTGACTTAGGTTCAAATAAACTTATGTGTTTACAACCTGTCTTAGAAGGTAAAGGTGTTTATCTTAAAAAAGTAAACAAGTGGGTGACACCTAAACAAGGATTCAATGTGATGGCGACTGCCAACACTAAAGGTAAAGGTTCTGAAGACGGTAGATTTATCGGAACTAATGTTCTTAACGAAGCATTTCTAGAAAGATTTGCAATCACTATCGAGCAACCTTATGCAGACAAAAAAGTCGAGAGTAAGATTGTCATTGGTTCTATGAACAAGTATGGCAAGGTCGATGAGAAGTTTGCAGATAACTTAGTGACTTGGGCAGAGGTTATTAGAAAAACCTTTTACGAAGGTGGAGTTGATGAGATCATCTCTACCAGAAGACTTGATCACGTTGTCAAGGCATATTCAATCTTCAAAGACAAAGTGAAAGCGATTGACCTTTGTGTTGCAAGATTTGATGATGACACTAAAGAGTCATTCTTAAATCTTTACTCTAAGATCGATGCCGGGGTGGATGTATCTGCCCCTACCGAACAAAATGAGATCGAACAAGATGAAAATTTAGAGGAACAAAATTAGGGGGTATAGCTCAGTTGGGAGAGCACTTGATTTGCATTCAAGGGGTCGTGGGTTCGAATCCCTCTACCTCCACCAAGTTTTATATGGGGTTGACATTTGAAAATTAACCCCCATATAAATATACGGAACATGCCGAAAGGGTGTTCAAATTAACTTGCTTAAAAAGGAGAAAACTATGAATGACATTACATTCTTTAATAGGCTAAGGCCTTTCACAATTGGTTTCGATGATATATTTGATACCTTCGAAACTCTTTCAACATCAAACACTTTCAGTAGCACATATCCACCATACGATATTGTAAAAGTAGATGACTACAAGTACAATGTGGAGTTGGCTGTTGCTGGATTTAGCAAAGGTGACATAACAGTCGATTATGCAGATAATACTCTGACAATCGAAAGCAAAAAAGAAACCAAAGAGGAAGAAGACAAATTTATCCACAAAGGTATATCTAAAAGATACTTCAAGAGATCATTTACAATCGCAGACGATGTAGTAGTAAATGGTGCCGAACTCAAAGACGGACTCTTGACTATTGAATTAGAAAAGATATTACCTGAGGGTAAAAAGCCTAAGACTATTGAAATTAAATAGTTTTTTTAATAAAGGGGGTTGACAATAACCCCCTTTTTAGTTTATATTATGTACAAGGAGATTTATTATGGCAAAAGTATTTGATTTACAACCTGGTGGTTTAAAGGACGGTGGTCAAGCAACTTTAAACGAAGAAGAATCTAACAAACTTACAAAAATTTCAGAAACAAATAAAGAACATGATGATACTAATGCAGGTTTAAAAATAGCACAAAGAAATAAGATTGCCGCACATTTTATGCGTGTAGAAATACCTGAACCCATTACTAACGAGATATGGGAGAACAGAGGTGTCATGTTTCAACCTGGCAATGAAGACATCAAAACAAATTTAGGAAATGTATTACATACAATAGCAAAATCATTTATCAAACATAATTATAATCATGATGCAATACCAATTATAGATTTTAATTTATATGAAAACAATACACCACTACAAGATGTTACAATCACAGACGGTTCAGTATTTCAAATGAGGATGACCTTTGATGATGAAGGTGAAACAGTATTTCAATGGGGTGATAAGTATGATGAACATCCATTAAGACCTGATACTTTTGAAACAGTAAAAAGTGAAAGAGGTATGTTATTAATATATCCAAATTATGTAAAAGTAATTGAAGAAAAAAATGTAAAAAATTATATGGAAGTAAACGGAAAGTATATCGCACAAGACAATGAGTGATGTAAATATTTACAATGAAGACAAGTATTTAAAAGAATTGCAAGATTATATTTTAGATACTTACAAACAACACTATTCGAAAAGTAAGTTTCAATCAACACAATTTATTTTAGACAGTGGGCATGGTGAGGGATTTTGTATTGGAAACATTATGAAATACGCTCAAAGGTTTGGAAAGAAAAATGGTAAGAACAGAAATGACTTACTAAAAATCTTGCATTATAGTATGATTGCACTATACAATCTTGATATGGAGTTAAATAATGAAACTGAATAGTGGAACTTTGAATGTACTAAAAAACTTCGCAACAATTAATCAGAATTTAATGATTAAAGAAGGTAGTACAATAACAACGATGTCTGCAATGAAAAACATTGTGGCAAAAGTAAATGTTGAAGAAACATTTCCTAAACAAATAGCAATATATGATTTGAATGAATTTTTATCATCTACAAGTTTATTCAAACAACCTGTTATAGATTTTGATGATCAACATCTAACAATTAAAGAAGAGAATAGTAAAGGTCAAAAGTTAAAATACTTTTACTCTGATCCTTCGGTAATTACAACACCAAGTAAAATGATAACTATGCCTTCAGTTGATGTCACATTTGAATTGACAAGTGATGATCTAAATCAACTTAAAAAGGCTGCGTCTGTAATACAAGCACCTGACTTAGTATTTGAAAAGAATGATGAAGGTAGTTTTCTTACAGTCAAAGATAAGAAAAATGACACTGCAAATAACTTTTCATTAGAAGTAAATCAATCTTCGCAAGGTGCAAAGTTTCAATTCTTTTTCAAGGTAGAAAACTTAAAATTATTACCCGGTTCATACGATGTGTCTATTTCATCAAAAAATATCAGTCACTTCAAATCTAAAACAGATAATGTAGAGTATTGGATTGCACTTGAACCCGAATCAACTTATGAGGTTTAAGTCATGGATACATTTCTGTGGGTTGAGAAGTATCGACCTAAAACTGTAAAAGATTGTATCTTACCTAAAAAATTAAAGGATACATTTCAAGAGTTTGTCAAAGACAAACATATTCCTAATTTAATTTTATCTGGTTCTGCTGGAACTGGCAAAACGACTATTGCAAAAGCAATGGTTGAACAGATTGGTTCTACTTGGATGATGATAAACGGATCAGAAGAATCTGGTATCGATGTTCTTAGAACTAAGATAAAAAACTTTGCATCAACTGTTTCATTAGAGGGTGGAAGAAAATATATCATATTAGATGAGGCAGATTATCTAAATCCACAATCAACACAACCTGCTCTTCGTGGTTTCATGGAAGAGTTTCACAAGAACTGTGGTTTTATTCTCACATGTAATTATAAAAATAGACTGATTGATCCCTTACAATCAAGATGTTCTAATATAGATTTTACAATTAGAAATGGTGAAAGAGTAAAACTTGCAGATAAGTTTTATAAAAGAGTTCTTGATATTCTAAAGGATGAAAAGATAAAGTTTAATCCACCTGCTGTTGCAGAATTAATCACTGCTCATTTTCCCGATTGGCGTAGAGTTTTAAATGAGTTACAAAGATATTCTGCGTCTGGTCAAATAGATGCAGGTATATTAATTAATATTAGTAATGAAAACATAAAAGAGTTGATGACATTTGTTAAGAATAAAGAGTTTACAAATGTTCGTAAATGGATTGTAAATAATCTTGACAATGATTCAACTAGAATTTTTAGAACGATATATGATTCTCTTTATGATACTATTGATCATTCTACTATTCCACATGCAGTTGTAATACTTGGTGACTATCAATATAAGTCAGCGTTTGTTGCTGATCAAGAGATAAATCTTTTGGCATGTATGACTGAGTTGATGTCACAGGTAAAGTTCAAATGAACAAAGAATATGAATCAGTAGATAAGTTTGAAAAAACAATTGCAGACTTTTTTGGTGCTCCGTATGCAGTTGCCACGGATTGTTGCACAAATGCTTTAGAACTTTCTATAAGAATTACAGACTATGCTAATATTAAAATACCTCTTCATACTTATGTTTCTGTTCCTTACATGTTGATGAAAAATGGTTGGCAGTTTACATTTACAAATGAAAAGTGGAAAGGTTATTATAATTTAACTGATAGAGTTATTGATGCAGCTGTATATTGGAAAAAAGATGGTTACATACCAGGCACTTTAATGTGTCACAGTTTTTTTAAAAGTAAACATTTATCGACTGATAGAGGTGGCATAATATTACTAGACGACAAAGATAAATATGATGACCTAATAAAATTAGTTTATGATGGCAGAGATAGAAGTGACATACCTTTCTACAAACAAAAGTGTGGATTTGGTTATCACTATTACATGACATCTGAAAATGCTAAGTTAGGATTACAAAATTTTGAGAAAGTAAAGGATAAAGATCCAATAGAGAAAAATTGGGATTGGTATACACCAGTCAATCAATACTCTACAGAATTTGATAATTTATTATGATTGCAGTTATCGGCACAGGTTATTGGGGTAGTAAAATAGTTTCTATTCTAGAAAATAAAAATCTTGAAGTAGAAAAAATCGATATTGATGATGATATCACAAAGATAAAATCCAATAATGTAGTTATATCTACACCTGCTCGAACTCACAAAGACATAGTTAAAACAATGTTAGAACTGAGTAAAAATGTTTTAGTAGAGAAACCTGCATTTATTAATATGAAAGAGTGTGATGAAATTGAAACTGTTCTTAAAAAAAGTAAAGGTAAATTTATGTGTGGCCATTTGTTCGTGCATAATCCAAACTTACATAAATTTAAAAATATGGATATCTCTCACATAGAGTTCAGAAGATTAAATATGGGCAAAGCACAAGATGATATTAATCCTATTATACATTTAGCATCACACGATATATCAATACTAGATTATTTGATAGGTGATATACCAAAAAAAGTTAAATCAACTTCATATTGTATTTCTAAAAAAACACAACCTGACTATGTTACAATTGATTTGATATATAAAAACACAACTGCACAAATACAAGTGGGTTGGTACTACAATGAAAAGATTAGAAATGTAAAAATTTTTAGTAAAGATAATGTAATTGACTTAGAGGATCAAAGTAATCTTTTAGATATATCTTTATCAAAATTTATTTCTTACTGTGAAGATGACATTGAACCTGTCACTAATTTTGAACATACAAAAAGAGTGACACAAATATTGGATATGATACAAAATGAAAACATTATTATTAGTTCAGAGTAATATTGGCAAGGGTCATCATGCTCGTGTAGATGCATTTGCTGACTATATCAATGATAAATTAGTTATTACAAAACCATTTACTGGTGATGGCAAAGACACAGAGTTTTTTGACATGCACAATAATGATATTTTTTTACAATATCTTGAGTATAACCCAGATGTGATAATTACAGAGGGATTCCCTTTTGGACGACATGGATGGCATCCACGATTTAATCCCAAAATGAAACATGGTGGAATAGTTGATATTTTACAAAATGCAAAAGAACAATCAAAGAAAATCTACTCTTTAGAAAGAGACATACCTTATGTGCATCCAAAAGATTCTTCATTTCACGCAGAAATATTAAATGAATATTATAATAGTGTAATATTCCACACTGATAATAGTTTCATTGATCCAAAACAATTTTTTCACAATCCAATCATAGATGTTCCGTTTATATCCACAAATGGATATGTCACAAAACCATTTGATTATAATACAAATAGAAATGGCGTTTTAGTGTCTAGTGGAGATTGGTATCCACAAACGGAACACATTTATAATACTGCAATCGAATTAAAAAAGAGGATTGGTGGAACATGGACTTTTATTATCGGTGATAAGACATCTAATGAAATGATAGATAAATTAAAAAAAGAAAAAGTAAATATTGTTCCTAGACCAGATGTAAATGGATATAGAGTTTTATTGGCATCACATGAAGTATCAATTAGTCAGTTTGGTGCCATGTCTTTTATTGATATTAATATTACAAAAACACCTGCGGTCATGATACCAAATCCGTTACCAAAAGCAAATACTTCAATATATGATGAAGAGGGTAATGAGATAAATCAAGAAGAATGGTTTAGGGCAGAAAGATATTCTAGGTTTGGTGGTGGTATAATTTTAAATTATGAGACTATATGTGCTGACACAATGAATGGTTGCATAGATTTATGTAGAACACTTAAACCAAAAAAACTTAATATGAACGGAAGTGAGTTTGTAAAAACTTTATTTAATAATGGGGAAAGCGATGTATGAATTAAAAGAATATTTGAATTCAATAAATTATCAAAAGAATAATTTAATGGAAACAGATGATAATATGTGGGAAAAAAAGTACCCTGCATATGTTGTTAATAAGTGTTTGGCACCATTTGGTGATACAATCATGTTAGTAAATGAAATGAATAGATTGCATCATTTAGATAACAAATTACAGTATGATTTTTTACTAAATAGTGTGAGGACTCGAAAAAGATTTGCACCGTGGATGAAGTCAAGCAAATCTAAAAATATCGAGTATGTAAAGGAGTATTATGGTTTTAGTAATGAGAAATCCAAGTCTGCTCTAAGCATACTTAACGATGAACAAATAAAAACTATAAAGGAAAAATTGAATAAAGGCGGACAACATGGAAAACATTAGTTTTAACAAAGACGATATGCTTGAGGTGACTCTTAAAGAGCCTGATGATTTTCTGAAAGTAAGAGAGACACTATCTAGAATAGGTGTTGCATCAAGAAAAGAAAAAAAATTATATCAGTCTTGTCATATTCTTCACAAACAAGGAAAGTATTACATAGTTCACTTCAAAGAATTATTTGCCCTTGATGGTAAAGAAACAAATTTAACAGAAAACGATATAGGAAGAAGAAACAGAATTGCTAGTCTATTGAAAGATTGGGGTTTGATTAATATAAATGGTGAGGTACAAAACATGTCACCACTTAGTCAAATCAAAATTATTAGTTTCAAAGAAAAGTCTGAATGGACTTTAGAAACAAAATATAATATTGGAAAGACTAAAGATGAAAACAGTTTATGATGAATGGTCACCACTTAAAAAAGTTTTAGTTGGAAGCACATTTAAGATAGAAGACATTGATGAAGAATCAAAGAGAAAACTTCTATTCGCATATGAAGAAGATTTAGAACACAGACATAAAAAGTTCGGTGTATTTAAAGACAATCAACAACATGCTTTTCGCATAAGACATATAAAAAATACTATTCAAAGTTTATTTGATATATTCGATGCCCCAACCATTGACTCACTTAAAACAATTCATGACGAAACTAATGAAGACACTAATGCACTAGCTAAAATTTGTGAGGCATACGGCGCTGAAGTTGTCAGACCTAAACTTCAATATGGAATTGAAAGTTTATTAGAACATCCGTTACAGTGTCGAGATGTATTTGGAAAAGTTGGAAATACAATCATTGAAGCATTTGCAGCCTCCCCAAATAGAAGATTTGAAAATTTTCACTATAGAGATGTGATGTTAGACGAATTCAAAGAGGGATCAAGAGTCATATCAATGCCTTATCCTATGTACGAATATGCAGATCACATTGATAAAAAATATGAACATCAAGAGGATTTACTTACAAATAATACAATCGCACATAAAGAAATAGTTCATTTAGATGATCAAAGACAGATTATTGGCGATACTGCTGGTATCTATAAGTGTGGTAAACATATATTTCACACACACGCAAATCCACAACAAAAATTAGATATAGTAGAACACTCTAGAATGTGTATAACGACAAATGGTATAGAGTGGTATAGAAGAGAGTTTCCACAACATGAGTTTGTGTCATTGAATGCATACGGTCATGTTGACGGTAAGTTTGCAATATTAAGACCTGGTTTAGTTTTAACATGGGCAGAGAGATATGTGCCACAAATTATGAAAGATCATAATTGGGATATAATACTAATGGAAGAATCAGCAAACTTTGACGGCAAAACAATTAAAGAGTTATGTGAAGAAAGAGGGTTAAATAAAAAATATCCTTTAGAACATTTGTTTGGTTTATCACAAGAAACTAGATTTGATTGTAACGTATTATCTTTAGATGAGAATACAATAATTACATCAGGTTATGATAAAAATCTTGCAGACAAATTAAAAAAATATAATATTGAAATGATACCATGGGTTAATCGTTGGAATGTATTATTCTCTGGTGGTGCTCATTGTTGTTCAGTTGATTTAGAAAGAGAAGGTAAACTGGTTGACTATTTTTCATAATTATGGTATAGTGATTACATGAGGTTTTATACAAATGTTTCTCAATGGGGAAACAACTTATTACTTAGAGAAGTCATAGACGGCAAAAGAGTAAATCGAAAAGTAAAGTATTCGCCAACTCTTTATTGCCCAGTGATGCGTCAAACAAACTTCAAAACTCTTGAAGGTAAATACGTTACACCTATAAAACATCAAACAATAAAAGATGCGAAAGAGTGGGTTGAACAATACAAAGAACAACCACATTTATTATATGGTAATACACAGTATGCATATTCTTTTTTGTATGAAAACTATCCTAACTTAGATTGGTCATTAGAAAGTATTCTAATTGCAACAATCGATATAGAGGTTGCATGTGAAAATGGTTTTCCAAATCCACAAGATGCAATCGAACCTTTACTTTCAATCACTGTAAAAAATCATTCAAACAAACAAATATTTGTTTGGGGTGTTGGTGATTACAAAACGCATAGGAATGATGTGGCGTATGTAAAGTGTGATAATGAAAAAGAATTAATTTTTGAATTTTTAAAGTTTTGGCAAATGAATCAACCAGATGTTATCACTGGTTGGAATACAGAATTTTTTGACATACCTTATCTTTGCAATCGTATCAAAAAACTTTGTGGTGAGGATGATCTAAAAAAATTATCACCTTGGGGTTCTGTATCATCAAAGACAATCTACTCTATGGGTCGCACACATCAAGTTTATGATATACAAGGTATCGCTGCCTTAGATTACTTTGATTTGTATAGAAAGTTTACATACACAAATCAAGAGTCATATCGTTTAGATCATATTGCATTTGTTGAACTTGGTGAAAGAAAAGACGGAAATCCTTATGACACATTTAGAGATTGGTACACAAATGATTTTCAATCTTTCATTGATTACAATATTACAGACGTTGAGATAGTTGATAAACTTGAAGAGAAAATGAAACTGATTGATTTATGTTTGACTATGGCATATGAAGCAAAAGTAAACTATACTGATGTTTTAGGTTCAGTTAAGTATTGGGATATTCTAATACACAATTATCTAATGGATAAAGGTATAGTTGTGCCACAAAAGATTGATAGAGAGAAATCTGAGAAGTATGAAGGTGCGTATGTAAAAGATCCACAAACGGGTATGCATGAATGGGTTCTTTCATTTGATCTAAACTCATTATATCCACACTTGATAATGCAATATAACATATCACCAGAAACTATGAAAAGTGAAAAGACAGTTCCTAATATGTCAGTTGATAAACTGTTAGATAAAAAAATTGATACATCTGTTTTAAAAAATACAACGATGACACCTAATGGTGCTTTGTTTAGGACTGATAAGAAAGGTTTCTTACCTGAGATGATGCAAAAAATGTATGACGATAGAGTAAGATACAAAAAGGCTTTACTTGATGCAAAACAAACTCTAGAAAATACTAGAGATAAAAAGTATGAAAAGTTAGTTTCTAAATTTAATAATATACAGATGGCAAAAAAGATTGCACTAAACTCAGCATATGGTGCCATAGGAAACAATTGGTTTAGATATTACTCACACACTATGGCAGAGGCAATAACTACTTCTGGTCAACTATCTATTCGTTGGATCGAAAAAAAGATAAACGAATATATGAATAATCTTTTAAAAACTAAAGACAGAGATTATGTTCTTGCGTCTGATACTGATTCAGTTTACATAACATTTGATGCATTGATTGAAAAACTAAAACCAAAAAATCCTATTGACTTTTTAGATAAGATTGCAAAAGAAAAAATTGAACCTTTTATTGATAAGTCTTATCAAGAACTTGCAGACTATCTAAATGCGTTTGAACAAAAGATGCAAATGAAAAGAGAAGTGATTGCAGATAAAGGTATTTGGACTGCAAAGAAAAGATATATTTTAAATGCACATGATATTGAAGGTGTTAGATACAAAGAACCAACATTAAAGATTATGGGAATAGAAGCAGTAAAGTCATCAACGCCTGCACCTTGTCGTAAGAAAATTAAAGAGGCATTAAAAATTATGATGTCTGGTACTGAGAAAGATTTAAATAAATTTATACAAGACTTTCGTGAAGAGTTTCTTACACTTCCACCAGAGGAGATCGCATATCCTAGAAGTGTTAATGGTTTAAGTAAATGGTCTGAGTCTCACACACTTTTTAAAAAAGGTGCTCCGATACATGTCAAAGGTGGAATACTTTACAATCATTTAATAAATAAAAACAAACTAAGTAGGTATTACCCTCTAATACAAGAAGGTGACAAGATTAAATTCTTATATTTAAAACTTCCAAACATATATCAATCATCATCTATATCATTTATTACAAGTCTTCCTAAACAACTTGATTTTAAAGTTGATTATGAATTACAGTTTGAGAAATCATTTATTGAACCACTTAATTTTATTATTGAAAAAATTGGATGGCATGTTGATAGAACTTATGGAACACAAGGAACATTAGAGGACTTTTTTGCATGATACACAAATTACTAGAAACAATAATAACAAAGGAGAGACAAAATGAAACTGAAGTTGCTATTCTCTTATCTGGCGGCGTTGACAGCAACACTTGCCTTTTTACTTCTAACCGTCTCGGTTTAAAAGTACACGGATATTCTTTTCATATAAAAGATAATCCTACTTACGACTCACTAAAAGCACAAGAGGTATGTGAAAAGTTTGGATTTAATTTTACAAGCATTGAAGTGCCAACTGAAAATTTAGTCGAAGACTTTAAAAAGTTGGCACACACATACAGTTGTAAAAAGAAAGTTCAGTTTGAATGCACTTGGCCATTCATGTACATGTACCCTAAAATAAAAGAAAAAGTTATTATATCTGGCGTTGCTGCAGACGGACATTATGGTCTAAGTAAAAAAGCAATGATACATTTTAAACACACTAAACAAAAGTTTGATAAATTTAGAACAGATTATTTTTCATCAGATAATCCAGCAGGTGTTAGACAACTAGAAATGTTAAGTAAAGAATATAACAAAATACTAATCGCACCTTATTTAAATAAAGATGTATTTAATTATTTCATACAATTTGATTGGGATCAGATTAATAAACCATATGAAAAACATTTAATTAGACAACATTTTCATGAGTTTAATGAACTTAAACTTAAAAAACATCTTAATTTACAACTTGTCGCAGAGATACCAACTATATTTGAGAAACTTCTTGACAATAAAGAGATAAACATATATGATAGGAAAAGAATTATGGATGTGTGTCGTGACTGGTCAAAAATAGTTGACAGTAAAGGCACTTTGGAAAACTTTATATGAAATACAAACCTTACTTAATGAAAGACGTATTAGACGGAGAGGCACAAGAAAAGTTTCGTGTCATATCTACTTTCGCAGGTGGTGGTGGAAGTTCCACAGGTTATCGTCTTGCAGGTGGAAAGATACTTGCAATAAATGAGTTTGTTGAGGAAGCAAGAAATACTTACAGAGATAATTATCCAAACACACCTATTCTTGATGGCGATATCAAAGAACTAGAAGGAAAAGATTTTTTAGAGATTGCAAATATAAAAGAAGGTGAACTTGAATTGTTAGACGGATCACCTCCATGTTCAGCGTTTAGTATGTGTGGAACACTTGCAAGAGAAGGAACAGTTCATAGTGACGGATTTGGTAAAACTAAATCTTACTCAGACGGAAAGATAGTTACAAACATTGAAGATTTATTCTTTGAGTTTTTAAGAGTTGCAGATAAGATTAGACCAAAGACTATTATTGCAGAAAATGTTGAAGGTCTTACAGTCGGAGAGGCAAAACAATATTTTAATAAAATACAAAATACATTTGAAGACATTGGATATCAAGTAGTTGCAAAAGTGCATGATTGTTCACAGTTTGGAGTTCCACAAAGAAGACGAAGAGTTTTCTTCATGGCAGTTAGAGATGATATTATGGATCAAGTTGGTTTAAATTTTATGACACTATCATCAATATTTCCAAAAGAGAATGAAACAATTACCACTTTACAAGGTGCCTTTGATGGTTTACAATATGATAATGATGAAGTGGAGATGTTAACCAGAATGTGGAAAGAAACAGCATACTACAAACAAACTTGTGTATTGATGCCACGCAACCCAGACAAAGTAATTACAGGCACAGACTATCATCCAAAAGGTTGGCATTTTAATTTAAAGATTGCATCAGAGTTTCATCCGTCACCTACTATTACTGCCATGGGTGCAACAGAAAAAACTGCTGGAGTTTGTCATTGGGAAGAAGACAGAAAGTTTACATTAGGTGAATTGAAAAGAGTAACATCACTACCAGACGATTTTATACTGACAGGTAAGTGGGCTCAGAGATCAGAGAGATGTGGAAGAATGGTGCCATCATTAATGATGAAAGCACTGGCAAGTTCCATGTATGATAATGTTTTAAGGAATATATAATGAACGATTTTACATTTGCACATAGAGAAGAAGGATTTGATAATCACATTGACAAATCCATTAGAGGTTATAAAGAATTATTGAATGATGTTGTATCATTTTCTAGATATTTTGTAGAAGAAAAAACACATGTTCTAGATATTGGATGTTCAACTGGCAAACTAACAAAAGAAATATTTTTACAAAATCATGAACATAAGAATCGTGTCACATACGAAGGTGTTGAATACGCAAAAGGTTTTCAAGAAGACCTTCATAAAAGGTCTGATGAATTATGGAAAATGGTTGAGGAAAGTAAAAATAGATCATTTATTAATTTTAGTGAAAAGGATATAAGAGAATATTCGTTAGGTTACAATAAATATTCTTATATTACATCAATATTTACTTTACAGTTCATGCCTAAAACAGACAGAGAAAAATTGATACGAGACATTTATACAAGTTTAATACCTGGTGGCGCATTTGTCTTTGCAGAAAAAGTTTATTCTCAGAATGCACATATCCAAGACATGTTAACATTTATGTACTACGATTACAAAAGAAAACATTTTGAAGATAAAGACATTTTAGATAAAGAAAACACACTACGACACATGTTGAAACCAAATACTTGGCCCGAAATAAACGAATTCTTGACAAAGGCAGGTTTTAAAGATATACAAGTATTTTGGCGTAATCATAATTTTTTAGGAGCAATAGTAATTAAATGAGTACAGCAGTATTTTTGATTGGATACTTATGTCTAGGTCTACCAGGCGATGTGGAGTGTAAAAACATAGCGTCAAAATTTTTATACGTTGGAATGCAAGACTGTATGATTGCAAAAGAAGAGATATACACAGAATTAAAAGATTTAACTGGGTTACAACTTCAATGCATATCGTCAGACTTGATAGAAAACTATGTAGAATATAGACCAGAGATATTAAATCCAGCAACTACGATAAAAAAATAGGAGTAATTATGGGTACAGATGCAAATGATTTTTTAAAAGAAATTATAAAAACAACTGGCAATGAATATGCTAATCTAGTGGAAGACGGAGTCGAATCAGGTGATGTTGAAAACTTTATCGACACAGGTTCTTATATTTTAAATGGAATGTTAAGTGGTTCACTCTATGGTGGACTTCCACAGAATAAAATAACAGCACTTGCAGGTGAATCTGCAACAGGTAAAACATTTTTTCTTATGGGAATGTGTAAACACTTTTTAGATGCAAACCCAGATGGTGGTGTTGTTTACTTTGAGTCAGAATCAGCAGTAACTAAAAAAATGATCGTTGATAGAGGTATTGATGCATCAAGAATGGTAGTCTTACCTGTTTCAACTGTGCAAGAGTTTAGAACACAGGCAATAAAAGTTCTTGATAGATACATGCAACAAGACGTTGATATTAGAAGACCAATGTTTATGTGTCTTGATTCTCTAGGTATGTTATCTACAACTAAAGAAGTTGAAGATACAGCAGAGGGAAAAGAAACAAGAGATATGACAAGAGCTCAAGTTCTAAAGGCTGCATTTAGAATACTTACACTTAAATTAGGAAAAGCAAAAGTTCCTATGGTCGTCACTAATCATACTTATGATGTTGTTGGATCATATATTCCAATGAAAGAAATGGGTGGTGGTAGTGGACTTAAATATGCCGCAAGTAGTATTGTTTATCTAAGTAAGAAAAAAGAAAAAGACGGAACTGAAGTTATTGGTAATATTATCAAAGCAAAAAATCAAAAGTCTAGACTAACAAAAGAAAACTCAGATTGTGAAGTTAGATTAACATACAATAAAGGACTTGACAAATATTATGGATTACTTCAACTTGCTGAAAAATATGATATATTTAAAAAAGTATCTACGAAGTTTGAATTACCAGATGGTCGAAAAGTATTTGGTAAAACTATAAATGATGATCCACAGTCATACTTTACAGATGAAGTTATGGAAAAACTAGAAGAAGCGGCAATGAAAGAATACTCATATGGAGGCAACAATGAGTGAAATGAAACAAGGTGATTTAGTATCTGTTTTAACACCACATGGTGAATTTGTTGGAAGACTAGAAAAAAATGATGATACAGGCGTACATCTAAGTAATCCAAAAATGATGGTTAGCACTAAAGAAGGAAACATGGGTTTTGCAAGAGGTGTTTGTATGACAGGTGAGGAAAATCCTAAATCAATAATTTTTAGAAGTGGTGGTATTATATTAGTCACACCATCAAATCAAAATATAAACAAAGCATATACTGAAGTTGTAAGTGGATTAGTTACTTGACAAAAAAGAAATTCAGTTATATCGAATCAGCAAACTACCCAGATCAAACTTGCATAGGGATCAACGAGGGAGAGTTTGCTGGTGTAATTTATAAATATGGTAAAGTCACACCAATAGAAAAAGATGATAAATTGACAATGCAATTTGAATATGATATTATAGAAAACAATGCAATACCTAGAGAAAAGTTTGGCGATAATTTTTTTAATTTAATAGGTGATATACTAATGGATATACTTGATGAAAAATATAACACTAACGATACTAGAAAACTTAGTAGCAAATGAAGAATATGCTAGAAAAGTTTTACCATTTTTAAAAGAAGAATACTTTCAAGATAGAAATCAAAGAATTGTATTCAAAGAGATAAGTTCTTTTGCACTAAAGTATTCTAAACTTCCAACAAAGACATCTCTAGAAGTTGAACTTGATAACCGAAAAGATTTAACTGAACAACAATATAAAGACATAACAAATATTGTTAGCAACTTTACAGAGGATGCAGTTGATATAGAGTGGTTGACTGACACTACCGAAAAGTTCTGTAAAGATAGGGCAATCTACAATGCCGTCGTGGACGGAATCTCTATTATTGAAGGTAGAGATTCCACACGAAAGCCTGATGCACTTCCAAGTCTTTTGACAGATGCATTATCTGTTTCTTTTGATAATAGAGTTGGTCATGATTACATAGAGGATGCATCAGATAGATTTGAATACTTACATCGAAAAGAAGAACGCATTCCATTTGATTTAGAATACTTTAATAAAATTACAAAGGGTGGACTTCCACAAAAAACATTAAACATTGCACTTGCAGGTACAGGTGTCGGTAAGTCTTTGTTTATGTGTCACATGGCTGCAAACTGCATCAATCAAGGAAGGAATGTATTATACATTACTTTAGAGATGGCAGAGGAAAGAATCGCAGAGAGAATAGATGCGAATCTTATGAATGTAAGTATGGATGCACTGCAAGATTTACCTAAACCAATGTATGATGATAAGATTGAAAAGATTATGAATAAAGTAAAAGGTAAACTTATTATCAAAGAATATCCAACAGCATCAGCACACACTAATCATTTTCGTTCATTACTACAAGAACTATCAATAAAGAAAAGTTTTAAACCAGAGATAATCTTTGTAGATTACTTAAATATATGTGCTTCTAGTCGATTTAAGGGGGGCTCAAACATAAATTCATACACACTTATAAAATCTATCGCAGAAGAATTAAGGGGTCTAGCAGTCGAAAATAACGTGCCTATCGTGTCTGCTACACAAACAACTAGAGGTGGATATGTGTCAACTGATATTGGACTTGAAGATACATCAGAGTCATTTGGATTACCTGCGACAGCAGACTTTATGTTTGCATTGATATCAACTGAAGAAATGGAAGAATTACAACAAATTACAGTCAAACAACTAAAAAATAGATACAATGATCCTACTGTAAACAAAAGATTTGTTTTAGGAATAGATAGATCAAGAATGAAACTGTATGATGTTGAACTAAAAGCACAATCTGATCTTGTAGATAGTGGCCAAGAGGACGAAATACCTGTACTAGATAAGACTACCAGTGGAGAAAGGTATGCCAAGTTCCAAGAAATTAAAGTCTAGATATTATGTTGATATGGATGATTCTAACTTAAATTATCCTTATAACTGTGTTGATGTATTAACAAATGAGGTGGTATGGAACTTTGAGTTTGAAGATGATGCACTTGAATGGTGTCAAAGACAAAACAAGAAACCTACGTTTGGTAAGGATAGGATACCCCCACATATGAGGATGTATAAAACATAAATATATGAGTATTAAATGGGGGAGCGATGTCTATTAGAAAGTTTGTACAACAAGTAAGGCCTAGAGAACAATCATATAAACCCAAACTAATTATTGTCGAAGAACTTCTTGCTGAAGAAGAACTTCCAAAAGATATTATGAGGGGTTTAAGTTATGAGAAGTCTGAGAAACAATCTACATCTAAAAGAGATGTTTATATTGTTCGTTCATCAGATAGGGAAACTGATAGAGATGAAATACTAAGAAATCTAAATCAAGCAGGCATTAAGGCATCTCTTGGAACAAGTTCATCATCAGTTGATCCGATTGATGGCATATATCAAAACAGAAACTTTAGAATTTTTGTAAAACCATTATCTGGTGGTATGGGTGAAACTACATTAAACTCTAGTATCACAGAGTTATTTCCCTTAATCGCATTCGAAAAAAAATATAATCCAAAAGATATCATATCATTTCATCAATTTTTACTAGGTGTTGATGTTTCAAAACTTAAATGTGTTGGCCCAAAAGATATTAAAGCGGCAGAGGAAACAATAAACAAAGCAGATACATCCACTAAGTTTAAAGAAAAAATGGCAAACGCTATTGGTGTTCTTAAATACATTCAACAAGAAGATAAAAATAAAAAGATAAAAAGTTTGTTTTGGGGATACAGAGCAAAGCCTGCAGGTGTGCCTAGTAAACACCCAGGTGATATGTTTATTACTTACAACGATAACAAAATTTTAGGTGTTAGTTTGAAAGCAGGTGGAAAGAAAACATCTGAACCACAATTAAACACTTATATAGGAAAAGTTTTTGATGAGTTCAAAGATAGAAACTATGGTAAACTAATGTCATTGGCATACAAAACAGTTTACTCTAAAATACCAGGTATGCCACCTGAGAGATCATTTATTAGAGATAGAAAAACAAAAGATATATTAAGAAACTTTGATAGAAAAAATAATGCACAATATGAAAAATTTTACAATGATTACCTTGAGATTATGAGACAAGGAATAGTCAAATTATTTAATAAAAATAAAGATAATACAATAAAATATATTAAAACAAATATACTTAGAGATGCACCTGATGTTCCTACTATAGTGATTAAAGCAGTTGGTAGTGATTACGAAGAAGTAACAGATAAAGATCAACTAGGTGTTTTTTTACCACAAGTAAAATTTATTAAGGCAACATCATCTCAATCATCTAAACAAAATTGGTTCATAGAATTGACATCTGGCCCAGATACTTTAAAAATGAGTATGTCTATTCGAACAAATAAATCAGGTCATGCTGGATTAAAAAAGTTAGGTCAATTTAGTCTTGCAGTAAAATACAATGGATTGTCAAAAAAATGATACAATTTTTAGAAGAACAAGCAGGTAAGAACTTACATTTAGAACACATCGAGGATGAAATAATTAACTTTGGTGTACCAGGTGGAAGAGGCGCAATAAACTTTTTAAGGAGTTTAAGAGATATGTTAGCAGGTGCGAGTAGATCATCTGTAAATATGACTGTTAAATGGGATGGCGCACCAGCAATATTCGCAGGTATAGACCCAGAGGACGGAAAGTTTTTTGTTGCAAAGAAGTCAGTATTCAACGTAAATCCAAAGTTATATAAGACAAACGCAGAGATTGATGCAGATTTATCTGGTGAACTAAATGCAAAATTTAAAGTTGCACTAAAAGAGTTTGCTAAATTAGGTATCAAAGGAGTTCTTCAAGGTGATCTTATGTTTACTAATGATCTTGAAACAGATACAATAGATGGTGAAAAAGTTTATACATTTCAACCAAACACCATAGTTTACGCAGTGCCAGTTGATTCTGATTTAGGAAAGATTATGAAAAAAGCAAAGATAGGAGTTGTATGGCATACAACATACTCTGGCAAATCATTACCTGATATGAAGGCATCTTTTGGTGCTAACATTAATAATTTAAATAAGTCTGCTTCGGTTTGGATGGATGATGCAACATATAAAGATGTATCAGGTAAAGCAAAATTCAATGCAAAAGAAACTGCGATGGTAACTAAAACTTTATCAGATGTTGGTAAGACATTTCAAAGAATAGATGCAACAATGTTGAAAAAATTTTTAAGATTACAAGAGTCAATGACTGGTGCATTGGCAGGTGCCTCTTACAAAACATATACAAATAGTAAAGTTAGAAGAGGACAAAAAGTAAAGAATGCAAATAGACATGCCGCAGAATATGTAAATTGGATACAAGACTCTGTAAAAAAACAGATTGATAAAGTAAAAACACCTGCTGGCAAGAAAAAATACGAGAATATTTCCAAACAATATACTATAGAAGTAAAAAAACATGTGAGAAACTTGACAGAAGTTGTAAAGTTTCAAAACTTTATGATAGATGCGAAAATGCAAATTGTTAGAAAACTAAATAGTGTTAAACAATTAACAGGCACTTTTATACGAACTGATAATGGATATAAAGTGGTTAACCCAGAGGGTTATGTTGCAATAGATAGAGTGTCAGGTAATGCTGTGAAATTAGTCGATAGAATGGAATTTTCGTTTAATAATTTCACTGCGATAAAGGCATGGGATAGATGAAAACAATAAAAGAATTATTAGAAGAACTCAAAGAACGAGTCGTATCAGTCGCACAAAGAAGAAAGATTGGTAGAAGAATGGCTCGCCTCGCAAAAACATCAGCATTTAAAGCCAAAAGAGAAAGAGCAATGAAAAAGATTGCTTCGCCTATGAAACAACGTGTTAAGGCAACTAAGATGGCAAGAAAACTTATCCGTAAAAAATTCTATCCAAAATATGATCAAATGTCGCCCATGCAAAAAATGAAAATAGATCAAATGGTAAACGCAAAGTATGGAGGTGCCATTGATAAGATCGCAAAAAGAAGTTTAATCAAAGTTAAAAAAGCAGAGATTGAAAAAGTCAAAAGGGCAAGACAGAAAAAGGATGATTAAAAAATTTAATGCGTATGAACAACCGGGCAAATCAGTTGTATTTGCATTTGGTAGATTCAATCCACCTACTACAGGTCATGAAAAACTAATTAATAAGACTAAACAAGTCGCAGGTTCTGACGAATACAGAATATATCCTAGTTTTTCACAAAATCAAAACAAAGATCCTTTACCACATGCACTTAAAGTAGCATATATGAGAAAAATGTTTCCAAGACATAAAAGAAGTATTATTGCAGACAAAGGTGCTATCACTGCGATTGATATTGCAACAAAACTATACAATCAAGGATATAGAAATCTAAAAATGGTTGCAGGTTCTGATAGAGTAAAAGAGTTTGAAACTTTACTAAAAAAATATAACGGAGTTGAAGGAAAGAGACACGGATTTTACAAGTTTGATAACATTGATGTAGTATCTGCTGGGGAAAGAGACCCAGATGCAGAGGGAGTATCAGGTATGTCAGCATCTAAGATGAGGTATCATGCAAACAAAGGTGAGTATGATGATTTCGCTGATGGTTTGCCTAGAGGATTTAAAGACGGAAGAAAATTGTTCAGAGATGTTAGAAAATACATGGGCATCAGAGAACAGAAAGATATGGGTGTCATGAACGAATATGAACAACTAAGAGATAGATATCTTACTGGCGAAATATGGAAGATTGGTGATTTAGTTGAGGCAAAAGGTATCGAAGGAAAAATTATTCAAAGAGGAACAAACTATATTACGTTTAATGATAGTCAAGGTAAAGTTCACAAGGCGTGGTTGCATGAAATAAAAGTAGAACAAAAAGAAATAACACCTGTCAAACAAGACAAAGATGTAAAAGATAAACCAGGCACACAACCTGCAAAATATTATTCTGGTGTCAAAAAGAAAACTAAAGACGCAAGGGCTGCTCATTTTAGAAAGGGTGCAAAAATGGATGATGATAATCCAGCCGCATACAAACCAGCACCAGGTGATTCAAAAGGTAAAACAAAACCATCTCAATATACAAAGAAGTTTAAAAGAATGTTTGGTGACTCATATGATATTGGAAAAGATTATGGTGATCATACAAGATCCGTTACACCGGGTGAAAATAAAAAATTAACAAAAGAAGATATTGAAGAATGGTATAAAAAAGAAGAGATACATGAAAAGTATGAACTAAAATATGGAGATGATTGGTATATCAAACTAACAGAAACATATAACAAACTACTTGAAAAGGTTGAAGTTGTTCATGATAATTGTGGCACACCTGATTGTTGCGGCGAATGTGCTGATGCAAATATCACTGAACAAAAGAAAGAACCATTAGATAGATTTGGCACATTTATATTAAGAAATGCATGGGGTGAGATAACAGAGGCTGCAGAATATCAAGGAAAAAAAGTAAAATTAAATGATCCTATTCGTACAAGTGAAAATCCAAACAAAAAATTTAAAGTTTATGTAAAGAACGAAAAAGGTAAAGTAGTGGTTGTTCGTTTTGGTGATCCAAATTTAGAAATAAAAAGAGATGACCCTGCAAGAAGAAAGTCATTTAGAGCAAGACATAATTGTGATAACCCAGGGCCAAAAACAAAGGCTAGATATTGGAGTTGTCAACAATGGAGAGCAGGTGCAAAGGTAGATAACTAATGCAAGAACTAGGTCAATTTATGTCTCTTGTATCAGACGAAAAAGATAAAGCAAAAAAGATACAAGAAGAAAAAGATAGAAGATTTAAACCTCGTGTGTCTGTAGGACAGTCACTATCAGATTTTTTTAATCTTATATCTGAAGCACCTAGAATCCCTAGAAAAAAAGGACAACCTGCAGGTTCTGATAAACACTCTGATTTATATACAGACGAAAATCCAAAAGGAACAATACATGGTTTAGGATTTAAAGACGTTGAAACTGCAAGAGCATCTGTAAAAAAAATTATAAATTCTGGTAGATCACACGCACATAAAATACAAGCTGCGATTGCAATGGAACAAAGAGCAAGAGTCATGGGAAAAACAGCAGAGGCCGCTGTATATCGTAGATATATTGAGAAGATGAAAAAGAAAACTAAGGAAATGAGAAAAGAAGAAGATGAACCAAAGATCATTGAGAAACATTTCACTAGAGAAATTGTAAGAGAAGTGCCAGTTGAAAAGAAACAAGAGTTTACAAAAGAAGACAATGCACAAAGGATTGACGTGTTAAAAACATTTTTTGAAAGACTAGACAGTTTTGAACAAAACTTAGAGAAAAGAGAACTGGCTCATAAGATGAAAAGTTATTTACCAGAACAACCAGAACAAAACGAACTAACAAAATTAAAAGAAGATTTTAGACAATTTAAAAATATTATATCACAACAAATGGCAACAATAGGAGGCGGTGGCGCAGTAAGACTGCAAGACTTGGACGATGTTGATACATCATCACTTGGTAATGGAAAATTTTTAGTATTTAATTCCTCTTCAGGTAAACTAGAATTTACAGATCAAGTGGATGGTAATTAATGGCTCTAAAAATAAAATTAAAAAGAATTGCAGGTACTCCAACAACTTCTAATTTAGAGGATGGTGAGATAGCACATAATACAAGTGCAAATACACTTCATGTTAGAATCGGTGATACAATACACACCGTCGGTGGAAGTGGTGGAGGTGGTGGTGGATCAATTGATTTATCAGCAGTTGATCAAGATATCATACCTGACGGAAACGGCACAAGAAATTTAGGAAGTGCATCTAAAAGATTTGGCGATTTATTTTTGTCTGGTGATACTTTGAATTTAGGTGGTGCAACAATAAGTTCAGACGGAACAGTTATTACAATACCTAATGATTCAAAAGATGCAGACGGAAATAAAATTGCAATATCTGATACAGAGGGAACACCAGTAAGAAAAGTACCAGTGTTTACTGCATCAGGTGGATTAAGTTCTGCGGCAGTGACTTTGACTATGAAGGCATCAGCATCAAGAACAAGAGTATTTAATGGTTTGAAACTAGCAAATGGGAGTGATTTATCAGCAACTCAACAAACACAACTTTTTGAGTTCTAGGAATAAATAAAAATATGAGTAGTAAAACACCAGTAAGAGTCGTCTTTGACGGAAGTAATAATGCAACAGGTTTGGCTGAGTTTCAGTCAGGCGAGTTCATACCTTTATCAGCAGGTGGTATTGGTGCATCATTATCAATTGGAACAGCAGGTCAAGTTTTAAAAGTAAACTCTGGTGCGTCTGCTTTAGAATTTGGTAATGTTGAAGCGATATTAAACATTGACGGATTAACAGACGGATCAGGTATTACTATTGCTGACAGTGATGATTTTGCAATATCTGACGCTGGAACTGAAAAGAAAGTTAATGCATCTCAGATTTCTACATATGTTCAAGGAACTATAAGTGGTGATATAACAATATCAGGTGGAACTGCAGCCATTGGATCTGGTGTTATCGTTAACGCAGACATAAACTCAAGTGCGGCTATCGCTGATAGTAAACTTGATACGATATCTACAGCAGGTAAAGTATCACTATCTGCTTTAGAGATAGATGGTGGAACAGACATAGGTGCAGCCTTAACAACATCAGATTTAATAGTTGTTGATGACGGTGCAGGTGGTACAAACAGAAAAGCTGCATTATCAAGATTAGTCACACTTATGGAATCAGAGATAGATGCCATAGGTGGTAATCTAACAATAACAGGTAACCTTACTGTTAACGGATCAACGACAACTGTATCTACAACAAACACTGTAGTCTCTGATAAATTATTTGAACTTGCAAACGGACAAACAGGCACACCATCAGGTGACATTGGTCTTGTTATGGAAAGAGGAAGTTCTGATAATGCATTTATAGGATTCGATGAATCTGCTGATAAATTTATAGTTGGAACAGGTTCGTTCACAGGTTCATCTACTGGCGATCTAACAGTGACAACTGGCACATTAGTTGCAAACGTGGAAGGAAATGTAACAGGTAATGTGACAGGTAACGTAAGTGGCACAGCTGCTACAGTCACAGGTGCAGCCCAGTCAAATATTACATCAGTTGGTACTCTCACTACTCTTACAGTTGATAATGTAATTGTAAATGGAACAACCATTGGTCATACAGATGACACTGATTTAATTACACTTGCAGATGGTATCGCAACTGTGGCAGGTGAGTTATCAGTAACAACTTTAGACATTGGTGGAACAAACGTCACATCAACAGCTGCAGAATTGAATATTTTAGACGGAGTTACATCAACAGCCGCAGAACTAAACATTTTAGATGGTGTTACAACAACTGCAACAGAATTAAATATTATGGACGGCGATACCTCTGCTACATCAACCACACTTGTTGATGCTGATAGAGTTGTCGTAAATGATGCAGGCACTATGAAACAAGTCGCATTTTCTGATGTTACTACTTTCATAAATGCGAATGCAAACTTTGGAGAGTCAGGTTTTACAAATACAACTATGAAAGTATTACCAGGTAATGTGGACTTTGATCTAGCAAAATCTAATAATACAGGTAGTGTTGAGACACCTTTTGATAGTTCAGCAACAGATGCTTTTGGTGTAGGTGTTGGATTTGTGTTTGATATGCAAGAGCCTGTGGGATCAAGTACAGATGATAACACAGATTTAGGAACAAGTGAGTCACATGTGGGTGCGTAGGATTTATAAATAACAGATAGGAATAATATGACAAGATACAGAAAACAAATGCATGATACAGTAATGGAAGTATTGAAACCTTCTATGGGCGCTGGTGCGTATATAAAAGACTTTCGTAAGTCTGATGCCCCACAATTTAAAGGGAAATCAGAGAAAGAAAGAGATAAAATGGCAATCGCCGCATATCTTGATGCAAAAGATGAAGTCAATGAAGGCGCAAAAAACAGTGTCATATCTATGACAAAATTTAAAAATCCTAAAATAGTAAAACAAGTTACAGATATAATTAAAAAAGTAGGAACTGATAAAATCAAAGTAAAAAAGATACCTGGTGGTATGGAAATAGCAGGTTCTAATGTTCATCTAACACAAGTCATAGATAGATTTTTTGATCAAACAATCAGAACTTCAAAAGGTGATTTTTCAACACCTGCATTAATACGGATGAAAGAAGATAATGATTATGAAACATTTGTAATAATGGGTGAAGAAGTTGAACAACTAGATGAAAAGATTGCAGGTCTTGAGAAAAAATCAGATCAAACAGGTGTTCCTTATGGCATACTAAAGAAAAGTTATGATAGAGGTGTTGCCGCATGGAGAACAGGTCACAGACCTGGTACAACACCACAACAATGGGCGTTTGCCAGAGTGAACTCAATGTTAACAGGTGGTAAGGCAGACCCAGATTTACAGGCAAAGATCAAAGCAGGTGGATATAAGAAAAAGAAAAAAGCAAAAAAAGAAGAAACTAATTTAGATGAAGATGCTAAAATGGCAAAACAATCTGATGCTAATTTAAAATCTATGATGAAGAAAATGCGTGATGCTGAAAAGAAAGATCCAAAGATGCCTTCTACTCAATTCATGATTAAACGTATTAGTAAAGAAATGAAAAAAAGAGGTTTAAAAGAAGGAACACTTGAAGAGTTTAAAAAGATGATCGTTACTATCAAAGACCCTTCAAAAAGAGAAAAGGCAATGAAAGACATACAAAGATTCGGTAAAAGGACAGGTTTTAGAATTGATAAAATGGGTGATAAATTTAGAAGTTTTAAAGTAGATGGTAAAGGTGCAGACCTTAATAAGTTTGCAAAAGACATGCAAAACTTTTATGGTGCAACTATTAAGGCTGAAGAGATTGAAATTAAAGAAGACGGACATATGGATGTTCCAAGTTCAAGAAGAATGTGTAAGACTATCATTGAAGACGCAAACGAAATAGAACAGATTTTATCATCGAAGGGTGATGAAAATATTGACACTTGGTGGACTAATAAACTTGCTGTTGCCGCCAGTTCACTAAACAAACTTAGAGACTATATCAAAAATCCAATAGAGGAAGGTAGAAGATCAAAGTTTGCACAAGATGATGAGGATGAAGAGGGCGCAAATAAACATATCGTTATGCAACTAAGAAAAACTGTAGATTTAAAAGGTAATTTTAAAACTGAATTTGAAGACGGAAAAAAACAAAAAGTACCTTTAGAAATCGCAAGAAAACTAAGCACTAAATACAACATGCTAAAAAAACCAATTGAGAAAGAGATATTCCAAAAAAGAATAGCAAAGTCATATAGAGACTTACTAAAAGTGGCAAAGGAGAAGTAATGAGTTATTTTAAAAACACACCTGAAAGTCTCTTAGAAAAAGTAAAAGAGATTCAGAAAGAGACAGCTGCAAGAGAAGGTAATAAATTTACTAAAGCACTTATGGCTGCAAGAGAAAATGGAAAAAAATTCTTTACAGTAAATGGAAAAGAATATGAGACAGAAGCACTTGATGATAAGGATAAAGCAGTAATTAAAAAAGTTGCTGGTAAACTTAAAGGTGCATCACAAGCACACGCAGGTCAATCAAAAGATTTAGAGAAAGCATTAAGTGATGAAGTAAAATATCCTCACGATATGTTTGATCCAAAAACAGGTAAAAAAGAAGTTGCAAAAAATGTAGATGATCATAACAGACTATCTAAAATGGGTTACACTCACGATGATCCTAAAAAGAAGGAAGACCCATCTCACTCAGTTGTTATCAAATCTAATAAAAAGAAAATGAAAGAAGATAACACTAATGATAAGTCTGATGATGGTGAAGGTATGGACAAAGTTCAACCTAAAGCACTAAAGAAAAAATTTAAGGATAGAAAAGATAAAGATATAGATAACGATGGTGATGTGGATTCATCTGATAGATATCTTCATAAAAGAAGAAAAGCAGTATCTAAGGCAATAAAAAAAGAAGAGTCTATATCTGATATACAAGGTAATAGAAATCTTTCTATGAGAGAAGCACTTGCTAAAATTTGGAAGACTGGTGCAGGCAAAAGTTATTTTGAAGGATTTGCATCTGACGCTTCAAGAAGAGCTGCCTTTGCACAAGGATATAAAGCAAAAGGTAAAGACAAAAAAGAGCAAGTAAAAGAGAAAACTTTAACTGGTAAGAAAGAGACTAAGATACAGATAAATCCAAAGGTTTAACATGAAATCACTTGTCGAAGCGATGAAGACAAGTGCCGAGGACTTACCACAGATATACTGTGATATGGACGGAGTTCTTTGTGACTTTATAAAAGGGGCAAACGCCGCAGTAAACGGTTTGTTTGTCACTGCCGACAGAGTTACACGTTGGGAAAAAGTTGCAGAGGGAGGTGCGAAGTTTTGGGCAGATTTAGAGTGGATGCCTAATAGTAAAAAGTTATATCAGTTTATCGCAAGATATAATCCTAAAATACTATCAGCATATTCACCTAGAATGGCATCAAGTTCTAAAAAGGGTAAGATGCAATGGCTTCAAAAGAATACTAGAGTTAAAAGAAGCGATATTAATCTAGTATTAAGAGATCAAAAAGTCAGATTTGCACAAACAAATGATAAACCTAATATACTTATAGATGATTATATAAAGAATATTAGGGAATGGGAAAGTGCAGGTGGAATAGGAATAACGCATTCAAGCGCTAGGAAAACAATATCTGAACTGAAAAAACAAGGATTTAAGTAAGAATTATTATAAATAATAATAAAAAAGGAGACTAACATGGGCTTATGGGGAGTTACACCAAATTTAAAACCAAAGTTTTTGCCTGAAGACAAAAACGCCGCTGGTTCAACTGGTGCAAGAGAACACGCAATAGCGACCAAAAGTGGTTGGGGTCTAACACCAGGCCTTGCTGCTAGTGGTAACGACAATACGGATGCACAACCAGAAATACTGGTATGTGTAAAAAATTTAGCAGAAGCATTCGGTTCTGCATCTATTATTGGTATAAATTGGACTGATCAAACAGTTGCAGACACAGGTACATTTGATATCACTGTGACATTTGATGAGGCAGTAGATATTACATCTGCAACAAGAACTGCAAACCAAGTAATTACTAATAAAGCATACATCTTATTATCAAGAGTTGGAAAAACAGACATGGTTGAAGATAGTACAATGGCATGTCAATATTTTTCTGGTTCAGGTACAAACCAACTTACATTCAGAGGAGTTGCACAAACAAACGCAGCTGCAGGTTTCTTAGCATTTAATGGCGAAGGAGTTGGCGATACAGGTGTTGTCACAGGTATTAACTTTGACGGAACTGCAACAATGACTGAGGAAGACGGAAGTTCAGCATTAAGTATTAGACTTGAAGCTGGAACAACATCAGATCCAACATTTGGTGCAAAACTTATTGCAAACGGAAGTGCTGGTAAATCTGCAACAGTGAACGGTGCATTAACAACTGCATCAACAGCATTAGTATTAGATGGTAATTCTGGTACAATCGCAGTTGGTGATGTTGTCACTGTCAAAGATACAAGTACATTATCTTTCGCAGACGCAGACGGAAACACAGCAATCTCAACAAACAATGAATTAACAGTTGCCGCTACAAACGGATCAACATCTGTAACACTAAGTGAAGCAATCACAGTCGCAGATAATGTTGATGTTTTATTTCACACAGATGGTGGTGAAGAAATCATCTGTGATTCATTAGCATTTAAAGTTGCAGGTCCATTGTTTGCCACAAGATCAGATATTACAACAATAACAAGAACTGGTCAAGATACAAGTGTTGCAATACTTTTAGAAGAAGGTACAGCAGACTTTGAAGGTAAAACAAATGGTGACGGAAACTTCTTTAGACTTGTACAAGAGTCAGGTAGTGCCGCATCAAATGACAGTGATGGCAGAAACGCAGAAGGTAAGACACTAAGAACTGATCCTATCGTTGTTGAAACATCATTGAACGATGCCGCAACATTGTCACAGACAGGTACATCAAGTGGTACAGCCAACATCTTAAAAGGTGTTGATGTCGCTGCCGCATAGTGTATAAATAGTTTAACTTGAGTCTATTATTATAGGCTCAGTGATGTAGGATAGGGAAACTGATTTCCTACAGTAGAATCCCTCGAAAGAGGTTAATAACATAGAAGGAGACCTATAATGGCCGATCTAAAGATCACTGCATTAACTTCTCTAGCAGCTGCTTCAGCAAGAGAAGACTTATTGCATATAATCGATGACCCAAGTGGAACACCGATTAACAAAAAAGAAACAGTTGGAGATTTCTTCAACGCATTAACAGCACCAGTAACACTTGCTGACTCAGACGTAACATTAACTGAGGCAACACACGCTGGTCGTATCGTAATCACACCAAACGTAAGTGCAAATAGAACATACACATTACCAACACCTAAAGTTGGAATGTTATTCAGATTTATTGGCCCAACAGGTTTGGCTGCAGCTGATGGTCACTCAGTGATTATCTCTGCTGGTACTGGTAACTCAATTTTCTTCAAAGGACAATTAGTACACCACGATACAAACCAAACTGGTCAAACATCATCTGTTGTATTCTCAGATCAAGACTCAAACGAGACAATCACAGTAGCGACTGCTCAGGCACTTGACATCACATGTGTTGGTACATCAACAACAACATGGCAGATTTCAGGTTTCACTGCATCTGACACAGCAGTAGCATTTGCTGACTAATCTTAATTTTCAAGTGACCATCTTTATGGTGGTCACTTTTTTATTATAAGGAGTTATTATGAGTTTATCAAAAGAAGAACTTGAAAAACAAATATCTAAACTAGAAAAAGATATTACAACTATACAGAATGCTATTACTGACTTTGAGAAGAAAAAAAGTGAAGCAATCGCACAGTTGAACGCTTTTCAAGGTGCGATACAACAATGTAAGTTGTTTTTAAAAGAGATTAATAATGAGGCCGACGGTGGACTTGGAGATTTAGGTGGATTACCTGATGCATCTAAAGAAGAGGAAAAAACTGACGACCAGATGTGATTATGGTGTATGCCATAAGTAAAATTCCCTACTTAGGGTTTATATAAAGGAGAACGGTTATGGCCGATAAGAAAATTACAGCGTTAACAGACCTTTCAACAGGTATTGCTTCTGCTGATTTACTACATGTGATTGATGATCCAAGTGGAACACCAATCAACAAAAAAGTTTCAGTCGCAAACTTTATTAATAATTTACCTTCTTTCATTGGTTTTTCTAATTCAGTGGAAGATATATCTGACGGTACACAAACTGCAATCTCAGTATCAACTGCTTTGACATTACTACAAACTGCTGGATCAAACGCAACAACACTTGCTAATGGAACAGTTGTAGGTCAAATTAAAATCATCGTACACGATACAGATGGTGGATCTACTGAGATGACACCTGCGAGTGCATTAGGATTCGTAAACGCAGACTTTGTGACTGCCGGTGATACTTTGACATGTATGTGGACAGGTTCTGCATGGGTTGTTCTTGCATCTCACGCTGCTGCCGCTGACACAGGTGTCGCTGAGGTATCAGACGACTAATACTAATTAACACTTGGGGCGTAAAGCCCCAGGTGCTATGAAGGGAAAAAAATGAAAAGCTTTAAAAAATTTGTCAAAGAGATGGTTAATCCTCATGCTCTGGGTTTTCAGTTTGACTCAAACGAAAATATGTCAGCGTTATCAAACCCAGTTGTCTTACAAAAGTTGAATGCATACGTTGGTGCAATCACTAACGAAGAGACAAAAATAGTTGAAGATGCGATATCAAATCTTAGACAAAAACTTATGAGAGTTGGATTAACATTTGATTCAGTGCCTATGTTTGAAGGTAAGAGTGGTAGTTTTTCACTTCCATTAACACTATTTGGTGGAAGATTTGGAAAAGATACTGACACACCTCACGATGAGTTTCTAAATGATGATGGTATATCTGATAAAGTCGAAGGTGGACTATCATTAAATATTGGATACGAAATGACGGAGTCAAACTGTTATAAGATTACTGCAAAAATCGAATAAATAATGACATGTATGAGAAGATTACTTCCGACAATGTCATTATGTTTGCAATAAAAAATTATAATAATCCTCAATGTGAGGGTGAACTTGAATTTCATGATGATTTAAAAAGATTTAAATATATTAAACGACTCTTTAAAAAATATCAAGACACGGGTGAACTTCGAGAACGCCTGCTTATCAATCACTTCATAGTTTTAAATAATGTTTTTGGATCAGATGCAGCCATTACATTATTATTATTTAAAATAGAAAAAGAATATTGGGGTGTTATGAAATCATTCTTAATATATCTAAATATGTTAGAGAAACATGAGTTAAAAGGTGTGCAACCTGATGAAAATGTTTTTAACATTTTAAGGAAGTTATAATGGGAAGAGCAATAGATTTATTTGTTACATATCGATTTATCAAACTGTTAACCACACCGTTTGAAAAGTCTGAAGCGTTTAAGTTAGGCATAATCGATAAAGACGGAAATAGAATTAAGGCACCTAAGTCAACAAAACCAGCAGTTGAACTTGTTACATCTGAACAAAAGGCTGCATACACAATACTTCATAAATTAGTCTTTAATATCAAAAAAATATTTTCCAAAGTACCAGGTCTTAGAACTAAAGTAGGAACATATGCGGCCGCACTATTTTTACTGAAAGATACGTTTAAGGAGTCTTTAGATGACCCAGATATGTTTGAAAAAGAGTTTATTAAGTATCTAAAAGAAGAGGGTATTGATTTTGATGATGAAATACAAGAAGAAGTTATTGGATTTGGTGAGCTACTTCCTAAAGGTAGATATAGATTAAAACAAGATATACTAAATAAAGAAGAAGAAGAATTAACTGCTAAGAAGGGTGACATTGTCATTGCATTTGATGATGAGGCACCAGTAGATACAGTTCTAGGAGTAGAAATTTTTTCAGTGGTACATGAGAAATCACAAGAAAAAATATATGTAAGTTTAGAGGATTTAGAAGATGCTTAAAAAATTTAGAGAAGTAAATGTCTTTAATGGTAAACCAGTAGATGAAGATGCACCTACAAATGCCACTGGCCCTGCTGTTGCTGGAACAGGTGATGATAGTTCAGTTGTAGTAGTAAGAAGAAAAAAAGACAAAGAAAAGAAAATGTTCTTAGATGCAAGAACTAAAGCATATAAACAACACGCAGAGAAACTTCAAAAAATGCGTGAGAGAAGAAGTAAACTCAAAGAAAAAATACTTACACAAACTGATGAATTTTATAGAGAAATGTTTGTCGTAGAAAATAATCTTAGAATGTTAAAAGATATTGTCAAAAAGAAATCAGCAAAACCTTTAAAATTTAAAGATGGTAGAATGAAAGTTGACTTAACAACTGCAAGCACAATTACACAAGTCTATGATAAAGTAAATGCATCAAACAAAAAGAAGATTGAAAATATGATAAACGGCACAAAGAAAAACTTTTTACAAATATCTAATGCTGTTTTTAAACTGGCAAGGTAAACATGGGATTAATGTCTCTAAAAGAATATGGTCTTGCATATGAACCATCTGGTAGAGATTATGCATATAGTTTATATCAACCTGTCGCAGATCTCAATCTTAGAGCTCAAAAAGAAAAACAAGTTTCCAAATCAGACATAGATCAAATAGAAAGATATGCAGATCGTCTTTTTGCGTCATTAAATATTGATGTAGAATTTACAAGACACTTTATGGATCGAGTAAATGATGCAAGAAATAAAACACCTATCACACCTGCTGAACTTACAAGACTTTTTAGACAGTCTTATAGAAAACATGGCAAAAAAATTAAAAACTTAGGACCAGATGCAGAAGCAGTTTTGAATGACATGCAAACTGATATCAATATGCCGTTTGTTTTAAAAGTTGATGGCAATGAACTTGATTTGGTCGCAAAGACCGTCATGAGAAAAAAGAACTTCAAAACTAAGGGGCCTAAATTATCATTTGAAGAATTTAGAAAAATTGATGAAAAAAAGAAAGACACATGTCCACCTGGTTATAGATATGATACAAATTTAAATCAATGCGTTCCTATTAATTTTAGAAAAACATATTACATAGGAGTTCCAAGATCAACATCATCAGATCAAGATACTGACACAGATACATCAAATACAGATAATCAAACAGGTAATGGAAATGGTAATGGTGGTGGAAACGGTGGCAATGGAAATGGATCAGGTGGTAACGGAGGTAATGGTGCAAGTAGTGGTGGAGAACAATATATAGCTGCAGACGTAAGAAGAATGCCAGATGGTCGATACGGAGTTTACGCAGATAAATTTAAAAATAAAAGAAGAGTGATGACACCTGGTGGTAAACATGCGAAGGAACTTAAAAAAGTTTATAGTAATAAAAAAGACGCAAATGATTACATGGCTGCAATCATGATTGCGAAAGGAGGGTGATGAAAACTTATAAAGATTTCATAGAGAGTTTATGGGCAAACATTCATAAGAAAAGAGAAAGAATCAAAAGAGGTTCTGGTGAAAGAATGAGAAAAAAAGGTGAGAAGGGTGCTCCTACTGCAGCTCAAATGGCAAGAGCAAAATCAGAGGATGCACACACTGCCTTAGATAGAATTAGAGATAAACATAAAAGAGAAAAAGAAGCAGACAAGGATAGAAGAGATAGAGAATTAGATCGTGCAAGACTTGATACTGCAAGACAAATGAACAGAGAACAAGCACCTAATACTGCTGATGCTATGAAAAGATTCAAAGCAGGTAAGGCTGGTTTTACTGATAAAGCACATTTAAAAGCAAAGGGTCTGATTGCAAGAAGTGATGGCACTAAAAGAAAATCCGATAAATACAAATAATGTCAGAACAAACAAAAAAAGTAAATTTAGAATTAGAGATTGACACTAACACAGTTGACTCTAGTAAAAACAAGTATCAAGGTCTTATTGATCTTGCAAAAGCAGTTGATGCTTGGAGAATTTTTCCTAGATTATTTTTGACTGTTTACATTATATTATTATATAAATGTGTCATTTGGTATATGAATTTAGCAGCTCCAACTATGGAACAATCAGGTCTAATCAGTATTGTTGTTGGTGCAGGTGCTGCTTGGTTTGGATTATATACTGGCACAAGTAAAAGTAAGAAATAATTAGGAGTTTAAAATGGAAATATTACTAACACTTGCCATGAAATTTTGGCAATGGACTGTTTTAATAAGTTTAATAATTATTGGTTTTATTGTTAATCTTTTCGATAAAAAGGTTGACAACAGAGTCAATTTTTCATATAATGACTATCCACACATGAAACCAATTAGAATTGAAACAAAAGGAAAAGGTTTCTTTAAAATGATATTAATGTGGCTTCTCGGTGTAAGACATTGGGAGATTACAAAAGATTTTACTTTCTCACTAGAAGGTAAAAATTATATCATACCAGCAGGTTTTACTTTTGATGGTGCAAGTATTCCAAAATTTTTGCACATGTTCTTATCACCTGTTGGAGTGCTTTTAATAGGTGGACTCATACACGACTATGCTTATAAGTATGAAACTCTATTAGAAGATAATAAGAAAGACACCATGGGTATCATATCTCAAAAAAGAGCAGATCAAATCTTTAGAGATATTAATATCGAAGTAAATGGTTTCTATCTTATGAATTACTTAGCATACTGGTCATTAAGACTAGGTGGATTTATGGCGTGGAACAAACACCGTAAAGTCAACGCTAAGATATAAAAAGGAGGTTCTAATATGAACTGGTTAAAAGAAAGATCAAAAGAGATGTCTTCTATATCAGGCGCAGGTCTGGTCGTTCTTGGAGGACTGATAGTATTAGGTGGACCGTTTGTCAATTTACTGGCATGGGCCGCTATCATATGGGGAACAATCTCCATAGTTCGAAAAGACTAATCATTTATGTTTGGAATTAGACTATTACTAATTGGTATCGTCAGCGCCACACTAATTGGCGCTGGCGCTTATGTGCTTAAGTTAAGATCAGATAATGCCATTCTTAAAGCAAATCAAATAAAATTAGAGGGTGCGATTGAAACACAAAAAGCAGTTATTGAAAATCAGAAACAAGATTATGAACAAATCATCTCTATCAATAAAGAACTAAATGATGATATTATACAGATTAATAAATCAAAACAAATATTACAAGAAAAATTATCTAAACATGACTTAAATTACCTTGCAGTAGAAAAACCAGGGTTGATTGAAAAAATTATTAACAAAGGATCTAATGAAATTATGAATGAATTAAATGAGGCAACAAGATGATAAGAGTCGTTGTATCGTGTTTATTGTTAGTTGTCGTATTACTAATATTCTCTGGTTGTTCAACATTTAAATCAGAGAAACAAGTAGAAGTAATTACACAAGAAATTGAAAAACCAAAATTAAATTTAGATGTAGTAGAACCACTAGACTTAAAACCTATAAAATGGATTGTAATTACAAGAGAAAATGTTGCACAAGTTTTTAGTGAAATAGAACAAGAAGGTAAGTCAGTGGCACTTTTTGCACTTGATACTGACACTTATGAAATATTAGCAATTAATATGGAAGATATCAAAAGATATATACTTACTCAAAATCAAATACTAATTAAGTATAAAGAGTATTACGAACCTGTTGAAGTCAATCAATAAATCGAGGGGGAGTTCTCTACATCATATCACTAATAAGAAAGGAGATCCATATGGAAATCTTAAATAAATTTAGAACTTGGGCGTCTGCACTAGCAGAGGTCGGTGTAAGTTTGATAGCACTTGGCATCGTTCTTGAAGTTCTATTTAACGGGCAGGGCATACCGTTCTGGCCAAATATAAATGTGATAGGAAATGTACAAAGCATTATAGCAGGTTTTTCTGCTCAAGGCTTAGTTGGTTTAGTAGCAGTTTGGGTACTTTACTCAATCTACACTAAGAAATAATAAATAATACTAGGGAGAGAGTTTTGTCAGATATACAATTAGATGTAGAATTATTAAAAAAAGACGTAAAAGAAATGAAGTTGATTCATGGTCGTCTTGATAATGCTATTTCAAAAATATCTGATGTTTCCAATTCTATCAACCGAATGTTGGCAGTTCATGAGGAAAAACTCTCTTCCCAAGAAGAAGCGATTATCAATGCAGAAAACTTAGTTGAAGCCAGAAGAATGGAATTCAACAAAGAAATCAAAGAACTTCACGACAGAATCACTAAAAATAGTAAAGAACAATTAGACGCAATAAACAATCTAAAGTCAGAATTATCGGGCCGTGTGGCCGTCTTAGACAAGTTTAGGTGGGTGCTAATTGGTGGTTCTATAGTTATCGGATTCATTATACACAAGTTAATGAATATCGGTATCACTATCTCTTGACAATTTCAATAAAATTTAGTAGGATAAACACATGACCAGATATAAGGTTGAAACACACAGAGTTAGTGTGCGACATATTATCGTAAATGCAAATAGTGAAGAAGAGGCAAAACAAGTGGCAAGTGATTATGTTGACAAGAAGTCGCACATCAACCCAACAATAACTTATAATAAAAAGTTAAAAAAAATTAAGAGATGTAAAGAAATAGATTGACAATCAGATAGTATCTGATATATTATGATGTAATGTATTTAGAACAAAAGTATCTACTTTTGGTTTCATCACAATTACAACTGTTTAAGAAAAAGAGTAATAATCTCTTTAACTTTCGTTGTCCTTATTGTGGCGATTCTCAAAAAAGTAAAAGTAAAGCGAGAGGATATGTATTTCAAAAAGAAAATTCTCTCATCTATAAGTGTCACAATTGTGGTGTTGGCACAACTGTTCCTAAACTAATCAAACATGTAAACGAGACTTTGTACAATGAGTTTATGACAGAGTCATATCGTGCAGAGATACCAAAAGATAATGCGAGAGGTATTCGCATTGATGAAGACGAGTTATCCCCAACTGTTAAGAACATGTTGAAAAGTTCTAATTCTAAATTAAACAGATTAAAAAAAGTTTCACAATTAGATCATGATCACCCAGTCAAAAAATTCATTGAAGATAGAAAAATACCTTCAGATAAACATTATCTATTGTATTATGCTCCACACTTTTATAAGTTTGTAAATACAATTATTGACAATAAGTTTCCTAGTCTAGTTGGTGATCATCCTAGATTAGTGATACCATTTTTCAATGAAGACAACGATTTAATTGCAATTCAAGGGAGAGCGTTTGGCAATGAGAGTCCTAAATACATCACGATCAAAATTGACGAGAATCAAGAAAAAATATATGGAACTGATAGAGTCGATTGGGATAGAACAGTTTGTGTATTTGAAGGCCCTATTGATAGCCTGTTTATTGATAATAGTATTGCGACTGCTCAGTCTGATTTAAGGGTATATAAAGATAATGTTGTTTTGGTACCTGACAATGAACCAAGAAACTTTGAAGTCGTAAAACAAATTGAGAAGTATATTAATGAAAACTTTCAAGTCGTTATATGGCCAAGTGATATAAAACAAAAGGATATAAATGATATGATTCTATCTGGTAAAACAGAAAGAGACATAAAAGATATAATAGCACAAAACACATTTAGTGGTTTGTTAGCAAGAACAAAATTTATTGAGTGGAAAAAAGTTTGACTTATTGTGTAAAAGCATTTAATGAAATATATTCTGATAGCGCTAATCGATATAGATTATGTTGTCATGCAGATGTGAATAAATCAATAAGTCATATGACTACTGATAATACTTTACCATTTGATTATTTTTTATCTGATCAATTAGAAAAAATTAGAAATGATATGTTTGACGGCAAACAGATTGATGGTTGTGAAGGATGTTATAACGATGAAAAAGTAAATGGACATAGTCACAGAACTATGTACAATGAAAAATATAAAAATGTAAGTGAAGTAAAAAATGTTATTACAAAACTAAAAAATTTTGGGAGTCGATGTAATTTAGGTTGTTACATGTGTCGACCTTATGACTCTTCAACTAGAAGACAAGAATTAAAGTCTGCTGGATTAGTTGATGCATGGAATGACTTAGGATTGACTGAATTTGAAAAAGAGTGGGTTCATAATGTATCATCAAATGACGTTAAAATATTTAATGAGAATATTTTAGATAATATTGATAGAGTTAGTGAAATAAAAATTTTTGGGGGTGAACCTGTATTACTTGATAGGATGTGGGAGTTTTTAGACAAGGTTGAAGATGATGATGCAAAACAAATTGATATAGTTATGTCAACTAACTTAACACAAATCAAACACAAGGATTGGTCACTACTTGATATTGATAAAAAATTTAAAAGTTTAAAACTTATGGTATCATGTGATCATTATGGAGAGCAACTTGAATTTATTAGATATCCAATTGATGTAAAACAGTTTGAACAAAACTTACAAATCATGAAAGATTATATTATATTCATTGCATGTACAGTAAGTGTATTAAATGTTTTTGACTTGAAAAAGATTGAGGAATATTATAAAGATTTTGCAGTATCATTTGAACCTGTTTATAGTCCAAAATCTTTATCGATAAAGAATATTCCAAATAAAGATGATGTGGATTATATACCAAATGACTTAATTAAAACTGAGTTGTTGAAAACTGCGAATGATGATGAGTTCAAAAAGGGAAATGCATATATACAAGCGTTGCAAAATTATAGGAGAGGCGTATGAAGAAACAGTATTGTAATATCAAAATTGATACAGATCGAGATCAAAACTTTACAGACCAAGCACAAAAACTTTTAAAAGATTATTATTGTCTAACTGATGAACCCTCACCACAATACGCACTTGCAAGAGCATCTAATGCTTACTCTTATGGCGACAAACAACTTGCACAAAGAATCTATGATTATGCGAGTCAAGGTTGGTTTATGTTTGCATCACCTGTTTTATCTAACGCACCACTACCTGGCAAAAAACCAAAAGCATTACCCATATCTTGTTTTCTAACTTATGTACCAGATACACTTGACGGACTAATTGATCACACATCTGAATTAAGATGGTTGTCAGTCAAAGGTGGTGGAGTTGGAGGTCATTGGTCAAATGTTCGTTCAGTATCAGATATCGCACCAGGTCCAATACCTTTTTTACATACTGTTGATGCTGACATGATTGCTTACAGACAAGGTAAAACTAGAAAAGGAAGTTACGCAGCTTACATAGATGTGTCACACCCAGACATCATGGAGTTCTTGACATTAAGAATACCAACAGGTGACATAGGAAGAAAAACTTTGAATTTACATAACGCCGTAAATGTAACTGATGAGTTTATGAATGCAGTAAAAAAAGATTTAGATTGGAATTTAGTTGATCCTAATGATGGCACGATTAGAGATACAATGAAAGCAAGAAAACTTTGGGAACAAATTTTAGAAGTGAGATTTAGAACAGGTGAACCATATGTTAATTTTATTGACACTGCAAATAAGTATTTACCTAAATCACTAAAAGATAAAGGATTAAAAATACATGGTTCTAATTTATGTAATGAGATACATTTACCAACAAATGACGAGAGAACTGCTGTGTGTTGTTTATCATCTTTAAATTTAGAAAAGTATGATGAGTTCAAAGACTCAACGATTGTTAGAGACTTAATAACATTTTTAGATAATGTATTACAATTTTTTGTTGATAATGCAGGTGATGAAATAAGTAGAGCAAGATATTCAGCAACACAAGAAAGAAGTTTAGGACTTGGTGCAATGGGTTATCATTCTTATTTACAAAAACATATGATACCTTTTGAACGGTCTGGTCGTATAAACAAAGAGATTTTTTCATGGATGAGAAGTGAAGCAGATGCACAAACTTTAATACTTGGAAAAGATAAGGGTGAAGCACCTGACATGAAGGGAACTGGCAGACGAAATGCTCATTGTCTTGCGATAGCACCTAATGCTAATTCATCAATGATAGTTGGAACATCACCATCAATTGAACCGAACAAAGCAAATGCATACACACATAGAACTAGAGCAGGTTCACATTTAATTAAAAACAAGTATCTTGAAAAAATACTTGAAGAATATAAGATGAATACACCTGAAGTTTGGACAGGTATTGTGACAAATAATGGATCTGTAGATCATCTTGAATTCTTGAATGATGAAGAAAAAGAAGTATTCAAAACTGCTGTTGAATTAGATCAAATGAGAGTCGTAGAACTTGGAGGTCAAAGACAAGTTTATTTAGATCAAGGACAATCATTAAATTTATTTTTCCCAGCAGGCACTTCAAAAAAATATGTACAATCAGTGCATATGAGAGCATGGGAAACTGAATGTAAAGGATTATATTATTTAAGGACTGAAGTTTCAAAAAGAGCAGAGAATATATCTGAAAAAATTAAATTAGATAAATTAAAAGATTACTCAGACATTAAAAAAGATGAAGAAGAATGTCTGGCATGTCAAGCATAGGAGAGAAAAATGGATGTACAAATCTATACAACACCAACTTGCGGTTATTGTTTAAATGCCAAAAATTGGTTTAAAGAACATGGTATTGAATATACCGAACACTCATTAGTCAACGATGAGGATAGATTAGAGTTTATTCAGAGAGTAAACAATGTTGAAGAAAAGTTAGGTAAGACAAGTGGAAGTATAAAATCAGTTCCACAAATTTTTGTTAATGGTGAAAGAATTGGTGGATATACTCAATTGCTTGAAAGTTCAGAAAAGATTCTTAAAAAACGAGGTGGTGGATTATATAAGTTCAATGAAACATATAAACCTTTTCACTACCCTTGGGCGGTTGACTTAGTTCAGAAACATGAAAAAGTTCATTGGATTGAAGATGAAGTAGATTTATCAGAGGATGTAACAGATTGGAAAGGCGGTAAAATGACTGAGTTAGAAAAAGAATATGTAACTCACGTTCTTAGACTTTTCACACAATCAGATGTTGCTGTTGGACAAAACTATTATGATCAGTTTCTTCCTAAATTTAAAAACAATGAAGTAAGAAACATGTTAGGTTCTTTTGCATCAAGAGAAGGAATACATCAAAGAGCATACGCACTTTTAAATGAGACACTTGGATTACCAGACGAAGAGTTTCATGCATTTCTAGAATATCAAGAGATGGCAGATAAAGTTGACTTCATGATGAATTCTAATGTAAGTACAAAGAAAGGCATGGCTCTAGCACTTGCTAAATCAGTATTTAACGAGGGTATTTCACTGTTTGCATCTTTCGTAATGTTATTAAACTTTCAAAGATTTGGAAAGATGAAAGGATCTGGTAAGATTGTTGAATGGTCAGTTAGAGATGAATCTATGCACGTTGAAGGTATCGCACAATTGTTTAGAGCATTTTGTGCTGAGAACGCAACGATAGTTGATAATCAATTAAAAAAAGAAATATATGAAATGTCTAAAAAAGTTGTAGAACTTGAAGACAAGTTTATTGATCTTGCATACGGAATGGGTGAACCAGAGGGATTATCAAAAGAAGATGTCAAACAATATATCAGATATATAGCAGATAGAAGACTACTACAACTAGGTTTGAAAACAAACTTTAAAGTAAAAGAAAATCCAATACCATGGTTAGAGTGGATTCTAAATGCAGCCGATCATACAAACTTTTTTGAAAACAGAGTGACTGAATATGAAGTCGCAGGTTTGACAGGTGATTGGCAAGTTGCTTATGAAGACCCAGAGGCACATGAAAGTTGTGATCATGATGAAGGCACATGTGTTTTAGAGGACACTAAAAAAGAACAAGCAATGGCACAAGGAAACTTATTTTAATGAGAAAAAAAATGTTATGTGAGGAGTGTGAGGCATCATACGAAATCAAACATGACATGGATACAGATTATTTTGTGATTGAGCACTGCCCGTTTTGCGGTGCTCATCAAGAATCTGATGAATATGTTGCGTATGAAGAGGAATATGATGAATGAAAACACAGTCGGCCAAAGCAAAAGGTCGTAGATTACAACAATGGTTTCGTGATTTACTGATTGAAAAACTTAACATACACACTGAAGATATAGAATCAAGAAGTATGGGGGCAGGTGGTGAGGATTTGATTATGTCACGATCTGCAAGGACAAAGTTTCCATACTCCATAGAATGTAAAAATCAAGAGAAAGTGAATGTTTGGGAGTCATATAAACAGTCAGTCGAGAACTCAAAAGATTATGAACCGATAGTCGTAATTAAAAAAAATAATCATAAACCTTTAGTTATAGTAGATGCAGATTACTTTGTGAGATTACATAATGAAAAACAGTGAACAATTAGATAAAATAGAAAAGAGATTAGATAATCTAGAAAAAAAAATAGATCATCTAACAAAAACCCTTGACAAACACATTAAGTTCATAGATAATACTTATGAAGGATTACGAAATCCAATTGATAGTGTGAAAAGGTGGTTAAATAAATGAATAAAGTATTAGTTTTATCTGCCCACCCAGATGATTTAGAGATATCATGTGGTGGAACAGTTGCAAAGTTTGTTGATGAAGGTAATAAAGTAGATAATATTATATTGTGTTCAAACGTAAAACACAAAAAATATGTTCCAGCATCATCTAAAGTCTTAGGATATAATCCAATATATTTAAATCATAGAGATGAATCATCAACAAGTAAAGTTATCGCAGAGATAGAGAAAAAAGTTAATATTGAATCATATGATTTATTGATAACACATTGGAGTGAAGACTGGCATCAAGATCACAGATTTTGTCATGAATTAGGTAATTCACTCAGAAGAAAACAACAACTTGACGTATGGTATATGAATGCATATCCTTATTGTCAAAAATATAAAAGTTTTGAAGCAAACTTATTTGTAGATATTACAAAGTACAAATACAAGAAATTAGACGCAATGTCATTATATGATAATGTGCCAGATGAATATTACATAGGAATCGATAGTATGTCTAGATATCGAGGATCATTTGTGCATGTAAAACATGCAGAGGTATTTAAAGTTGATACACTTTTGTATGGTTAAGTATGGAAACTCTTTTAAGGGTTTTGATACTAAAAAATTATTCATAGATTTATACGAACCAATAAAAAAGTATTACGCTTTTTTTAGACCACTGAAAGAGTGTACTTTTCATTTACTTACTGATAAACCAATATATGAACCACACATTAGAAATCATGTGTATAAACAATCTGATATAGACACACACGAACATTGGGCAAAGACGTATTTCTTTGATCCTAACTTTATTCAAGCAAAAAAAGATGATGAAACAGTTATCATGGATATTGATATGTTTTGGATGAATAATCCAAGTGATGTTTTATCTTACCCAGTCGAAAGTGGTCAGTTTGTATCTATACCAAGATGGTGGGCTTTGGATCAAGTAGAAGAGTATCCTATAAGTGGAAACTTTTACAAATTTAAATCACATGACTTTCCACATGTCGCATCGATTTATAGAAAACATCATTCATATTTTAGAAAATATTATTATGAAAAAGGTTTAGTTGAGGAACCAAGATTAGGTGAACAACATTTTGTTTATGACATGATAAAACATGCAGATGTTAAATTACAACCTGCTGAGTGGTGCATGAAAGAATCACCTGATGATCCACAAAGATACGTTCATGCTTTTGAAGAATACTCTGGTAAAAACTATTACGATTATTATGATAAAGCAATTTGGACACATGTTAGAAAAGTAAATAAATAATACATGGGCATAATAGAAATACTTAATCAATATGGTTTTGCGACACTAGCCGCAGTTGGTATGGGTTGGTTTATATATTTTATATACACATATATTACCACACAAGTCAAAGTTAAACTGAATGAAATGAATAGTGTTTTAATTGGATTGATTGATAGAATTAGAATGTTAGATAATGATTTAATTAGATTAAGATCGAAACTAAATACAGTGCTTACTATGAGAGAAGTAGAAAAACAAAAGAAGGATAAATAATTACATGTATAAATTAATATTACTAATATTATTATCAAGTTCAGTATATGCTGAAAGTTTGATACATGAATTTCATAATCCCTCATTTAGTGGTATAGGATACTCACAACATGTTTTGTCAGTTGATCAATTACAAAATCAAAGAAAAAAACAAGTGACTGATGATGCAAAATCAGCTGCCGCACAAGCAGAGAGAATAGAAAAAAACAAAACTGTAAACAAATTTATTACAAATGTTGAGTCAAGAATATATGCAAACTTATCTAAACAATTAGTTGATAATATGTTTGGAACAAGTTGTGATACTGAGACAACAACATGTCCTACAAGTGGAACTGCAAACATTGAAGACGCTCAAATCTACTGGGTAAAAGATACAACCACTGATACCATAACTTTGACTGTTACTGCCGCAGACGGATCAGTGACTACAATAGTTGTGCCTGTAGGAGATTTTCAGTTCTAAATGGACTTATTTTTTGCTATATTAGTAGAGTTTGGACTACCCGTAGCGGCTGCGGTCATTATGGGATTTTTTATATTCCTAATATTACGATACATTCTTGAATCAGTGATAGGTCAAGTCAAAGGAATGCATGGAATAATCATGAGTTTAGATAATAGAGTAAAAAATATGAACAATGATATGATAAAACTAGATATTCAAATATCTGATGCATTGAATTTAAGACAAGATGAAGAAAGAATAAGTAGGGCAGATGGCAAAGAAGACGCAAGGAGAGATTAATAGTGTTAAAAATAGTCTATATTGTACTTTTAGGAGTAATATTATCTAGTTGTGCGTCTAATTATAAAGATTTTGACACATATAAAGGTGATATGCCATTTGTTGAAGGAACACCCACACAAGAATTATTAGAAGAACTACCAGATTTAGATCAACAAAAGATAACAATCGCAGTATATAAGTTTACAGATCAAACTGGTCAAAGAAAACCTAGTTCAAAATTTTCTCAATTATCTACGGCAGTTACTCAAGGATCTGATGCGTTTGTGATCAACGCATTAAGATTGGTATCAAGAGGTGATTGGTTTCAAGTCGTAGAGAGAGCTGGACTTGATAATCTTGTAAAAGAAAGACAACTAATCAGATCGACAAGAGAACTTTATGATGGCGAGTCAACAATTGATAATGTATTAAAACCTTTGGTCTTCGCTGGCATAATTATTGAAGGTGGTATAGTTGGATATGATAGTAACACTGCGTCAGGTGGTGTTGGTGCAAGATATTTTGGTATTGGTGCAAATGAACAATACAGAGTTGATCAAGTGACAGTATCTATGAGATTAATATCAGTGCAAACAGGTGAGATTTTATTGACACAAAATGTTACAAAAACAATTGCAAGTTTTAGTAGTAGTGGCGATGTGTTCACATTTTTAGACATGGGAACTAGGGCACTTGAGGTAGAGTCAGGTGTGGCAATAAATGAACCTGTAAACTATGCAATAAGAACAGCGATAGAGTATGCTGTTTATAAAATGATTTTAGATGGCGAAATAAAAGGGTTATGGAAGTTTAGAATTCCACAAAACAATCAAAAAATTGAAGAACTTCCACAAATAGCAATTGAAGATTTACCCGTTCCAAAAATCCTTGAGGACGACATGACTCCATTCAAAGAAATCATGGATTTAGACGAGTTCAAAGACCATCCGATACATAAATAATAATACAAGAGAGGGGCGAAGCTATGTTAAAAATAACAAGTTATATAATGTTTGTTATGTGCATGATTGTTCCTTTATATGCTAACGACATATATGTCACACAATCTGGTGCAAGTTTAGACTTAGACATAACACAAGACGGGTCGAATAACACTGTTGGTAATTCAACAACTGCATCTACATCTACAGGTGCAACAACTGTTCTTGATATTGATCAGGTAGGTAACTCAAACGTGATCACATATCAGATTAATGGTGCGACTTATACTGGTACAATTAATCTAACAGGTAACTCAAACGATGTAGATTTAAATTGTGACAGTGCAGGCAATAATAGTTCTTGTGGAACTGTGACTGCGAACATTACTTGGACAGGTGATTCTAATGATATTGATTTAGATATCGGTGAAACAAGTGATGCATCAAATACAACCGTAAATATTACAGGTCAATCTGGTTCTGATAGTAACGTGGTTGCAGCCACTATTGACGGAACAAGTGCCATCTTAACTTTAACAGTTAACGGTGATACAAATAATTACTTGATTGATATTGACGGAGACGGTGATGTAAATGGTCATACATTGATACATACTCACACTGGCAGTATTGCTGATGTTGACATAACACAGTCAGGTGTCAATGATAACTACATTTCTTTGACAACATCAGGTGATAATGCAGACATTGATATCTCACAAACTGATTAAGTTAATATTAGGAATATTCCTTTTTTTCAGTACGACACTCTATGCAAGTTCCATAGGCGATGTTGTATTGAAAGAAGGAAATTCTGTCATTCAAAGAGTTGATAAAACTGAAGTAAAAGTAGAAAAAGATTTAGATGTTTTCTCATATGACACAGTAAAAACAGGTAAGGGAAAACTTGCAATTGAGTTTTTAGATGACACAAGAGTTGATGTCACATCTCATTCAAAACTTATCATAGATGAATTTGTATATGATCCTAATTCAAAGACAGGTAAACTATCTTTAAAAGCATCATTAGGAACTGTAAGATATGCAAGTGGTCAGATCGCAAAAAATTCAGCACAAAACATTAGTATCAAAACACCGACTGCAACTGTTTCAGTAAGAGGAACAGATTTTGCAATGACAGTCGATGAAACTGGGTCATCTACTATCATACTATTACCAAGTTGTGACACTGAAGGTAACTGTTTTGTGGGTGAAATAGCAGTAGAAAGTGACGCAGGTTTTGTAATATTGAATCAAGCATTTCAGGCCACACAAGTAGATGTGCCAGAAAATAGACCAATAAACCCCGTCATTATAGAATTAGACGAGTCACTTATTACAAATTTGTTGATAATTAGGAAACCACCCAAACTAAAAGATCAGATAGAGTATGAGAAAAGACTAAAAATAGTATCAAATGTATTAGATTTAGACTTTCTAAAGTTTGAGGATTTAGAAATTGACTTATTAAAGGTAGAAGAAGACGAGTTTGCAAGTAGATTAGATATAGACTTTCTTGAAAATAACTTCTTGGCAGATGTGTTAGAGGAATTAAACCAACAATTGGCCTTGCAAATGAGAAGTGAATTTGATAAGATAGAAGAGAAAAAGAAAGTTGGTCAAGACGAATTTGGAGTTATACTTATTGAAGAGGACGGTAATTGGATCTGGGTTAGAGAAGATGCCGCAGGTAATAATATAGTTCTAACATTAGATCAAGAAAATGGATATATATTGAATATACAACAACAAGAGTTTGAAATCAGAGATTACAGATTAGGAGAGGGTAGTAATGAAATTTACATTAATCAAAATCAGTAGTATATTATTGTTTACATTATCAGCGTTTGCAAATAATTTTGATTTAACAGTAACAAGTAGTACAGGTTATTCCATAACAACAACGCAAGATGGTGTCGATAATGATATAGATTTTGATATGTTAAATATGGATTCTGCTACTATAATTTTTAATCAAACAGGTAATTATCATTCTATCGATATTGATGTTGATGGTAGAACAAGTGATGGCAGTTCTATTACTATAAATCAAACTGGCAACAGTAAAAGTTATAGTGGTAATTTATATTGTGGTCACACTTATTGCTCTATGACTTTAAATCAATAATGAAAAAAATATTCACACATTGGACTTTTCCATTAGTCACATTATTTTTTTTAATTTGGGTAGGAGTTAAAGATCCACAAGTAAAAGAAATACTTAGATTAAAATCCTTTGATCTAATGTTACAATCACAAGATAAACAAATATCTCAAGACATTGTTATAGTTACAATAGATGAAAAGTCTATAGAAAAGTTTGGGCAATACCCATGGTCAAGAGATACTTACGCTGATATTATAGATTACTTACGATTAAAAAATGCAGGTGTTATTGTATTACCTATATTATTTTCTGAAGAGGATAGATTTGGTGGTGATGAAATATTCGCAGATTCACTTAAAGATAATTTTGTTGTGGTCGGACAAGTTGGTTCAAATCAAACTTCAAACAATGGTTATCCTAGAGGAGTTGCAAAAATAGGTAATCCTTTAGATTGGTTATTTGAGTGGCGTGGAATGGTTGGCCCAATACCAACTATAGGTGATAGTGCATCAGGTGTAGGAGTTTTGAATACTGCACCAGAGATTGATGGTGTCGTTAGAAGAATGCCTCTACTAATGAAAATAGGTGAAGATGTATATCCGTCTATGGCAATAGAAGTTATTAGAACTGCTACAGGTGATCCTAGTTATCAAGTAAAATCTGGTGATGCTGGAATCATAGCAATGCGAGTGCCTGGGTTTGCAACAATAAAAACAGATGCAAATGCTAGAATTTGGTTATCATGGAACACAGCATATCCAACTATTTCAGTCGCAGATTTAGGATCAGAAGAATTAAGATTTGCAGGTAAAACTGTTATAGTGGCTGTAACTGCCGAAGGATTGAGTAATGTGATAGCAACACCAATAGGAAGTCAATATGATTATGTTGCAATCGCATCAACACTTCAAACTGTAATTGATGGTATTAATATTGAGAGGATTGACATACTACCACTTATAGAGATTGTATTAGCATTTTTTGTTGGTTTATGTATAGTTTTAGTTACAAGATTTGCACCATACCTAATTGTTGGTCTAACAATAGTTTTAGGAAGTATAGGTGGATTAGTTTACACTAATTTACTATTCCAACAAAAATTAATCTTATTTGATATCACTTGGATATTAGTCACAATATTATTTGTAGGTTTGCACGGTATATTTAATAGATTCATTTTAGAGTTTAAATTAAAACAACAAATAAGAAAACAGTTTGAAACATATCTTGATCCAAGACAAGTTGCCATATTACAAAAAGATCCTAGTAAATTGAAACTTGGTGGTGAAAGAAAAGAGATGTCATTCTTGTTTATGGATATTGTAGGGTTTACACCTATATCAGAATACTATAAAAACAATGATGACCCAGAGGGATTAGTAGAAGTTATCAATGATTACTTAAATCGCATGACAAAAATCGTATTAGATAATGGTGGAACAGTTGACAAATACATGGGTGATTGTATCATGGCATTTTGGAATGCACCATTAGATTGTCCTAATCATGCTGACATGGCAGTGAAAACAAGTATTGAATGTGCAAAAGAAACAGAAAAATTAAAACAAGAGTTTTTAGATAAAGGTTTACCAGAGATCAATATTGGGTCAGGTGTCAACACTGGTACATGTATAGTTGGTAATATGGGAAGTGATACTAGATTTGATTATTCAGTAATCGGTGACGCAGTAAACCTGGCCGCAAGATTAGAGGCATCCACAAGAAATTATAAAGATAAAAAGGGAAAAGTTTTGACTACATTATACTCATCTTACACAAAAGATCAATTGACTAATATTGAGTCAGTCAAAGTTGATAAAATTAAAGTAAAAGGTAAAGACGAGTTGATAACAATATACAAACCAAAGGAGTAATTATGGTAAGAAAAATGAAGATGAATACAGTGAGTGTGTATGAACATAAAATCAAAAGAACATCTATAGGTAGAGGCAAAGTAAAAATGTCATCTATGAACAAAAATAAACGAGCAAATTACAAAAAATATAGAGGACAAGGGGGCTGACAGATTGTCGCACCTAAAAAGTCCTTATTTATCGGGCATTTTTTTGCCAAAATAATTCAATATAACCCTTGACAACATACCCCTAACCTGTCACAATAATAATAGATGAACAAAAAGAGAGGTAATCAAATGTCAATCGAAATCAAAAAAGGCGATCAAATCACTGCGTTTTGGGGTGCTGGAATACCAGAACAACAAGGTAAGATATCTAAAATAAATGAAGACGGATCTTACATTGTTAAATTAAGGAATGGTAGGACCTTCGAACAACACTTAGTGTTGAAGAAGGAGTTCTTGAGTGACTACTTCTTAAAATGTAGTATTGGGTATCATCATATGCCCTCTGCCCAAAATGTTGCAACGAGTAATTATGAAAGGTTATTTGGAACTGCTTAATGAGTAAACAAGGAACATTACATTTAGTTTATTGGCGAGAATATAAGGACGACTCTGAAAAGTATAATCCTTATTTTAAAACTTATTATACAATTTTTAGAAACGCACCTTTATCACAACTTGATAGATTGTCGTCTTCTAAATTACATGACAAGATTAAAATATTTTGTGATAAAAATTACAAAGAAGATGTATGTAATTTTACTGGTGAGTCTGGTGTAGAAATGATACATGGTTCTGAATACTATCATACTTACAATGATGAGTATGGTCATGAAGGAACACCATATTCTGATATAAATTTTTTTAATGATTACTGCCAATCATATAATGGCAGACAGTTTTTTAAATACGATTTTCTACCGAAATTTACAGAGGAGATGTCACCGTTCAAATGTTAAAAATATTTTTTTGGATGGCAATTGGTGCATTGTTAACTATGGTAGATTATGGAACAGTCTTTGAATGGATGGCTGCAATATTTACAGTTTTATCAACTAAATAAAATGAAGGAGTAAACTTGAAACAATATAGAAAGAAACCAAACTTTGAAAGGACTGAAGGTCTGCATGTAATTGTTAGAGACAACAATGTAGATAAGGCCATGAGAAAGTTAAAAAGGATGGTTAAGAATGCTGGAATTCTACAAGAAATAAAAGAACGACAGTTTTTTCAAAAGCCATCTGAGAAAAAAAGACTTGCCAAAAAGGCAGGTAAAAAAAGGTGGTTAAAAAAAGTTGCACAAATGGAAAATGAGTATTGATGAATACGCAGAATACGAAAAACTAAAACGTAAATCTAGAGATGGTAATATGTCTATGAAAGTAAAAGACGTATTACGATTTTTTGATTTGAAAGAAAAATTTAATGACAGACAACATAATAAAAGGACCGTGGAAAAGAGTGGTGACAGTGTCACCAGAGGAAAACAGTAGGGTTCGTGAAGACATCGAGTTCGTAGAAGAACTTGCAGAAAGTATTGTAGTCAATGCGATTACAAATTTTCAAGAGAATGGTATTGATGTTACATCTGAATTGATGAAAATGTATATACCATTTTTAAATGAATGTGTAAGAGCAATCTGTTATAAAGATATGGGATACAAACATATATTAAATGATCTTGTTGAAAAAATAATGACCGAAAAATCAGTTGACAAAAATCTAGATATATCGTATCATAGCGTTAATATAGAAAAAGTAAAAGAATTGACAGAGGATAAATGATTATACTTGATATGAATCAAATCTCACTTGCGAGTTTGATGATGCATTTGAATATGGAAAAAACCAAGAAACCTGATATAGGTATGGTTAGACATATGATATTGAATTCTATTAGAATGTATCGCCAAGACTTCAACGAGGAGTATGGTGAGATCGTATTAGCATATGATAGTAAACATTATTGGCGAAGAGACTTTTTTCCTTACTATAAATTAAATCGTAAAAAAGCGAGAGACAAAGATAGTAAAGATTGGGAGTCAATCTTTGAATGTTTAAATCAAATAAAAAAAGAAATAAAAGATTATCTACCATATAAGGTTGTTGAGGTTCATGGTGCAGAGGCAGATGATATTATTGCAACTGTGGCTAAACAATACCCCGAAGAAAAGATTATGATAATATCTGGTGATAAAGATTTTATTCAATTACAAAAATATTCAAATGTATCTCAATTTTCACCTATTTTAAAGAAAAAACTAAATGGTGAAGATCCACACGAATATATAAAAGTACATATATTAAAAGGAGATTCATCTGATGGTATACCAAATGTACTGTCAAATGATAATGTTTTTACTGAAGGACTAAGACAAAAACCTTTAAGTAAAAAGAAAATAGAAGCATGGAAGGACGGCAACTTTGACAATACGATGGCAACTGATGAAGTAGTTCGTAATTATAGTCGTAATAAAAATCTTATAGACTTAGACTGCATACCAGTCAACATTCAAACAGATATTATCAATGAGTTTAACGAAGCACCATGTGGCGATAGAAGTAAACTATTAACATACTTTATCGAAAATAAACTAAAAGAACTAACTGATTCGATAGGAGATTTCTAATGAACAAACCATTACCTGGTACAGTATTGAATTCTAGTAATTCATTATTGTTTTCAGAAATACTAGACAAAGTACATAAGGCAAAAACAAAAGATGCAAAAGTAGAAATACTAAAAAAGTTTGACAATCAATCATTAAGAATGGTAATCAAATCATCATTTGATCCTAAGATTGTTTGGGAACTACCTGAGGGTGATGTACCATTCAAACCTAATGATGCACCTGCTGGAACTGAACATACAAGATTAGCATCAGAGGCAAAAAAATTATATCATTATATTAAAGGTGGTGATAATAATACACCAAAATATAAAAAAGAATTGATGTTTGTGCAATTGTTAGAAGGTCTACACGAGACTGAAGCAAAACTTGTTATAAATGCAAAAGATAAAAAATTACATCAAGTGTACAAAGGATTATCTAAAGAGGTTGTAAAAGAAGCATTTGGTTGGAATGATGATTTTGTCAAACCATGAGAATAGGTGAACCCTATCTAAAAAGAAACTTTCCATTTAAGATAGATGTCAGCGGTGGTGAATTTAAAGATGCTGAAACTGTTGACATCAGTGGTCATACATCTAGAGTATCAAGAATCAAATGGATAAATGATGCAGCCACATTGGCCAAAGTTTTAAATTATGCAAAAATAATTAATAAGGATGCAGGTTGGAACTTCGAGATAGACGGAGTTGAACCATTACAATATACAGAGTATGGAGAGGGTGGAGAATATGGATGGCATATTGATCAACACACAAAACCATATGCAGATAATCGTATTAGAAAAATATCATTTTCATTACTTTTAAATGATGATTATGAGGGTGGTGATTTTGATTTAGAATATGGTCATCCTAGTAAAGATTTGAGACATGCGACATTCCGTCTCAGTAAGAATGAGGCAATATTCTTTAAATCAGACTTTTGGCATCGTGTAAACCCAGTAAAATCGGGCATTCGAAAGAGTCTTGTAGGGTGGATTTTAGGAAAAAATTATTAAAAATAACCCTTGACATATACCCCGTTTCGTGGTATCATATAATAAGAAATGAGAGGTACTTATTATGCAAACAGTAAATAAATCAGCAAACACAATCGAAGAAGGATTTGAGTTTCTAAAAGAAGCTGCGATCCAAGATTACAAAGAATTTATCAACAATGAAAATATGATAAAAGAATATGAAGATAATATTCAATTAGAAGTTGGTGGTTCTAAATTTTTCAAAATTACTACAGGTAGATCAAATCAGAGATCAGTTTTTGGTTTCATTGTAAAAGAAGATATGTTCACACCTGGTGGACAACCTCAGTTTAAGAAAGGTGATATTCTTAAAGCTGCGTCATGGAAAGCACCTGCCAAGAACAGAGCAAGAGGTAATGTTCTTACAGGTAATTATCCTATTCAATGGACTGGTCCTTTATATTTAAGTTAGGAGGTGACTATGATTAACGAAACTTTAACAGTATTTGTACATATCGGAATGATAGGTTTTACATTATATTTTATAAAAGAGATATTTTCCTAATGAAAAGTTTGACACTTGCGACCTCTCAACCTCATCATCACAATAGCAAGTGTCGTGGTCACTATAAATATATGATGAGACAATGTGAATGTGACCCAAAGGGGGTTAACAGTTCTTGTTTAACCCCCTACGCAAATAGGAGAGGTAAGATGAATACTGTAGATGTAGAAGGTGGCACTAAAAAACAAAGACGACTTGTTGAGAATTTAGTTAATTGGTGTTATAATAGATTGACACCAAGACACAGAACTATTCATGTTAATGTAGAATTGACTACAGATATACCTATTGATGGTGAGTGTTCTAGGGGTGGAGAGAGAAACGAGTTTGATATTATAGTTTATAAGAAACTAAAAGATGATGATTTTATTACAACGATACTACATGAAATGGTTCATGTTATGCAGTATGCAACAGGTAAGATGAAAGATTTAAATAATCAAGGTTCCACAGTTTATTGGCGAGGATACAATTATTCTAATTATGAATATCGAAGACAACCGTGGGAAAGACAAGCATATCGATTACAAGAAATATTATTAAGAGAGTGGAAAAAATATGTGGGAAGCAATAAATGTTGCCGTTGTGTGTCTAGCACTTAACGTCTATCACGAGGCAAAAAATCAAGATATAGATGGCATGTATGCCGTTGCAGATGTGGTCATGAATAGAGTTGAAGACCACAGATATCCTAATACTGTATGTGGTGTTGTTAAACAAGGCCCGACTAGAGAGTCTTGGAAAACTAGAGAAACACCTGATCCAAATGATGCAGTTTACTATCCAATAAAAAATAGATGTCAATTTTCGTGGTATTGTGACGGAAAAGATGATACCCCTTATAATCCACAGGCATGGCGTATTGCAGAATCAATCGCAGAAACTACATTAACATACGGAAGTTTAGTTAATACCTTGGGTGCGACACATTATCATGCAGATTATGTCAAACCATCATGGGCAGAAACTAAAACAAAAACAATGAAAGTTGGAAGGCATATATTTTATAGGTGGGAAAAATGACAGAATTTACGTCTGGTATATTCAATATTATAAGAAAATCAAGTCTAATTTTGGCCTTGATTTATACAATTGGTCATGTTATAATAGCAATGACTGTTGTATCTGTATTGACGGGTGCGAGTCTGTGGGAAGCAGGTGCAGTTGCATTAATAGAACCTACAATAAACGGATGTTGGTTTTATATATTACATAAATTAGTATTTAAAAATGATTAAACAATATTCAGTATATCAAAGAAGGAAGGTAAACAAACTACCTTTGACACCATCTTTACAAAAAGCAAGAGATGATTATCAAAAGTATTTAGAATCTATCGGATATAAAAAAACACCTAGATCAGAGTTTACTGCATTTAATGACATCAACACACTATTCAATTCTACAAGAAAAATACAAAAGATAACTAATCCAAAACCTTTAATACATATGGGCAATGGTGCTCCTAAAAGAAAATCAGTAAAACATAGTTTTACAGTTGCACCTGCATATAACAAAGGTGCATATCAGGTAATACATGAAAATGACATTAAAGACATCGGCAAATAATATTACTGGCATACCAAACAATCATAAGGTAGATAAACCTTTTGGTAATGCTCACTGTATTTACGATCCAAAAACTTTACAGTGTAGAGACGACTCAATCAATAGTTGGACAAGCATAAACTACAGTGATAATCAAATAAAACATAATTTTTTTGACACATATAAAAATTGGTTTAGTAAACCACATGATCTAAATGGTATACAAGAGTTTACAGAGGCATGTTATACTCAAGGTACCACAGAGAGTTTTAGTCATTTTTATATTAGATACCAACACAAAAAAAGATTACGAATTGCTCGTGGTGATTATTTCTTTCACCAAATGATGAGTAGATTATATTGGAAAGATAAATTCACATGGTTAGAGGATGATGAATTACGAGAAGGTGATTTTTTAGTTATCAGCACACCATTTAGTGACACAGGTAACATATACCCTAATCTAGATAATATACTAAAAAAATGTGATGACTTAGATATACCTGTTATGTTAGACATGGCTTATATTAATATTGCGAATAATTTAAAAATAGATGTATCACATAGATGTATAAAATATATTGTAACAAGTCTAAGTAAACCTTTTCCTATAGAAAAACATCGCATAGGTATTAGATTACAAAGATATATTCAAAAATGGGAAGACCAACTTTATGTAATAAACGAAGACGAATATAATTACATACCATTGATAAATTGTCACATTGGTTCTCAGATGATGCAAAAGTTTGATGCAGATTACATACCACTTAAATACAAAGATAAACAAATTGAAATATGTAAAGAATTAAATGTAGAACCAAGTAGTTGTGTTATATTTGGTATAGATCACAATGATAAGTTTAATGAATACAACAGAGGAAGAGATACCAATAGATTATGTTTTAGTATGATATGGGATGGTAGAAGAGTGTATGATAGAGTTTGATTACAATCTAGATTATAAAAATATATTATTTAAACCAAACGATAAGAGATATAGAATAGGTAGAGGCGAACAAGGTGTATTATTAGTTCGACCTTATACGAATGATATATGTCAACATTGGAAATTTAGAACACCAAGAATCGCAGAGATGAGTGCGAAAAAAATATATTCGATGTACGAACAATATAAAAAACAAGATGATTTTGTTGGCATGGATATGTGTAGAAAGTTTTTAGAAATGGGATTTACCCGTGCAAGACGATATGCGAACCACAAGAGTGGTAGAAAATATAATCGTGACGGAACTATCAAACCACAAGCAAAAGACGCTCTAACGAGTAAAAAAGCGGTCTCAGCAAGGATATTTAAGGAGTTTAGAGATAGATTGACAACTGATCCAAAATATGTTACAATGAGAAAAGAGTGGCGAGATAATGAACATATTTGAGTTACATGAAAATCCTATAGAGTGTGCCAGAATGCATTGCGACAAGCATATTGTCAAAATGCCGATAGAGTATGCTCAATTATTATCAACTGCTCATAGAGTTTTAGACGGCGAAGAATATGTCGGTGAAACTAAAACTGGTCGTAGGGCAAAAAGATTTAGATTGAATGATGAGAGAGAAAAACATTTATATATGGCATCACACATTAAACACCCAGACGGAATTTGGGTAAGAGAGTGTTCAGGTAATTATTATAAATTATTTTTTTTGTATATGTCAGTTCTTGCAGAGTTTACACATCGTTATGGAAAAATCCATGGTGCATCTAAACCATCTTTTTGGTTACAGAAAGCTCCTAATAATATTATTATCGGTGATGAAACTGAACTACCACAATGTATGCCAGATGATTGTAAAACAGAAAATGTTATAGAGGCATATCATAATTATTATAGAGAATATAAAAAAGATTTTGCTACATGGAAAAATAGAGAGACACCTTCTTGGTATGATACCAATCAATAGACAAACAGAAAAACTTGTGGTATTAAACTATCCATTTGAGGGTGGTGGTAAATTTATTAGTCTTGTATTGGCGTTACATCCTAAATTTGTACATCAAGACACAGTATTGGCAAGTTTAAAAATGAAATATGATTATGATCAATTATGGAGTTTTAGATACAGTTTAGAATGCATAGAACAAAACAAACCAGAAGTTGATAAACACTTTGAATTTGGATGTTTTCGATTAGCAGGGTTTCATAATGATCATGGTCAAATGGAAAAAGATGATGAATTAGCAAATAATGTTTTTAGAGCATTATGTCATAATGATACACATTATTTTCCTATGGTAAATCAAAATAAGGAAAATGCATATTACAAATATGTAAATGCAAAACATTTGATGTATCAAAACTGTGATTGGATTTTAGAGGGAAGAACTAATTCAAGTAAAATAAGACCCGAATATAAAGTTGATGATGATAGGAATAATACTCATGATTTTGATATGGAAAGTATTACAAGTTTTACACATTTTTATGATGAGATACATAAAACATTACTTTGGTTAGGTTTAGATGATTTAGAGGAAGAGTACGTTGATACATTAAGAAAAAAATGGATTGAGACATATAGGATAGGATTTTGATATCAGTTAATTATTCATATTATAATAATTTAGAAACATTTAAATTAGTGAGAGATCATTATCTTAACTGTTCTAATTATGATGATTATAAGTTTCGTATTGTTGATGACGGTTCTCAACACAAACCATTGCCAGAGAGTGAAGTGCCAGGCGAGTGGGATCACTATGTTGTTGAAAATGATATTGGTTGGAACAATGAAGGATGTAAAAATTTATTAATGCAAGAAACAGATACAGAGTGGAATGTTTGTTTAGACCTTGATAGAGTCATGTCACCAATGTTAATGAAACAATTACCAGAGTATATTAAGACAGCAAAAAAAGATAGATTGCATAGATTTTGTCGTGTTCCAAATTCAAATCCGATATCACCAAATGATTTCTTAGTCAATTATGCTTACTTTTGGAGTAAAAATGGATATGCTGAATCATACTTTTCAGATGCAAATGGAAGAATATATTGGGGAGGTGCTGATTGGACTTTTGTAGGACAATGTAAAAGTGAAATACTATTATCTTTTGCACCACTATATACTATACATAAACAAATAGAAGAACCACCTATAGATAAAAGTTTAGAGTGGAAAAAACTAAATTTAAAACCATATGATAATGGTAAGAGAGTTAACTTTGAATGGAAGAAAATAAATGCCAACTTATATAATTAGAAATAAAGATACTGATGAACAGTTTGAAGAATTTTGTACATGGTCAGAGTTACAAGATTTGTTATCTAAAAATCCTAAATATGAACAAATGCCAACGGCAGCTGCTTTAGTTGGCGATCATCTTATGGGTGTAGGGCCAAAGATTGATAATGGATTTAAGGATAACCTGACAAGAATAGCAGATGCACACCCAGACTCTGCTCTTGCTGAAAGGTATGGTACAAAAGATCATAAAAGAATTAAGACAAAACAAGTCTTAAAAAAACATGGTTTAATGTAGGAGTAAAACATGAGAGACAAAATAATACAAGCGATGAAAGATCATGCCATTGGTCATATCAAAAAACATAAAATGAATGTTGACATATACTTTGATAAGGCAGTAGGTGTTGGTGGTGAAGCACACCCAGACATTTTAGAGACTATAGAAAAAGAATTAAATATAGTTGCAATGTATGATGATCAATTAGAAATGTTAAATAAATATTTCAAGGAAGATGAACCTAAAAATCTTAATGAAATTGTAAAAGAAAAAATTAAGAATGATGATGGCGGATGGTAGAAGAAAATAAAATAGAAAAGTCTTTTGACGAATATTGGGCAGAAGAAGAAAAACTTATGAAAAGTAGTTATGAAATGTCTAAACAATGGAGAGAGTTAAGACTTAATAAAGCACCTGCAAAAGAACTTGTAGATAGATGCGAAGGTAGAGGCGAAAATGGCGAAGAAAAACAATGATCTAAATTTAAAAGACATGTTATCACTGAAACCAATAGGTGATAATCAAAAAGTAGTTTTTGATACTTGGGATAAAGGTAAAAATCAATTTGTTTTTGGAGCTGCCGGAACAGGTAAAACATTTATTTTATTATACAAAGCACTTCAAGACGTTCTAAATCCTAACACAGAATATGATAGAGTTATAATAGTAAGGTCTCTAATTCCTACAAGAGAGATTGGTTTCTTACCTGGTGATGAAGAAGATAAGTCAGCATTATATCAGATTAATTATATGAACATGGTTCGTTTCATGTTTCAACAACCAAATGAACAAGCATTTCTAATGTTGTTTGACAGACTAAAACAACAAGGAACATTACATTTCATGTCAACATCTTTTTTACGAGGTTTGACATTTGATAATTCTATAATAATTGTAGATGAGTGTCAGAATCTAAACTTTCATGAATTAGATACAATCATTACAAGAGTTGGACAAAATTCAAAGATATCATTTGCCGGTGATTTCTTTCAAACAGATTTAACAAAGTCAGTAGAAAAGAATGGATTACAAGATTTTGTTAGAATATTAGATAATATGCCGTCTTTCAATGTTACTGAATTTAACATTGGTGATATAGTAAGAAGTGGTTTTGTAAAAGAGTATTTAATAGAAAAAACAAAATTAGGATTTGGAGTCGATAATGAGCAATTTTAATAAATGTCTAGAGATAGTTTTACATCATGAGGGTGGATATGTAAATCATCCAAAAGACCCTGGTGGAATGACAAACATGGGTGTAACAAAAAGAGTTTACGAAGAATGGGTTGGATATTCTGTATCAGAGAATACAATGCAAAATTTAAAAGAAGAGGATGTTGCACCAATCTATAAAAATAATTATTGGGATCGTGTCAAAGGAGACCAATTACCAAATGGTTTAGATTTAGTGGTGTTTGACTTTGGTGTCAACGCAGGTACAGGTAGGGCCGCAAAATATTTACAGGCAATGATAGGAACAGTTGCCGACGGCGGTATAGGTCCTAATACACTTGCAAAATTAGATGAATTCATAAATAATAATACACTTACAGAAACAATTAGATTGTACCAAGATGAAAGACAAGATTACTATGAGTCACTTAGTACATTCAAAACTTTTGGTAAGGGTTGGACTAGAAGAGTAAATGAAACAACAGAGTTCGCATTGGAGATGGCAGAATGATATGTCAAAACTGTAATTGTGGATGTCACTGTTCAAACGGAGGTTCATGCACATCTTGTGAATGTGTAAATTGTGAATGTAAATAAATTATGTTTAATCATGTGCAGGTGAGTGAATTACCAAAGTTAAAAACAGAGAATATCAACAAAAAAAGATATTACATAACACCAGACGGAAATAAGTATCCGTCTATCACCACAGTCTTATCTAATAGAAATAAAAAGGGATTGTTTGAGTGGCGTAAAAGAGTTGGCGATGATGTTGCTAACTACGTTGCAAGAACAGCTGCAAATCGTGGTACAAAAGTTCATCATATGTGTGAGGATTTTTTAAATAATAAAGAAGTTAACGCTGAACCATTTTTTGCGGCATGTTTATTTAATCAATTAAAACCAACACTTCAAGAAAAAATTAATAACATCTACTTTCAAGAATGTGGTTTATATTCAGATAAACTAAAAATTGCAGGTAGAGTAGATTGTATTGCAGAGTATGATGGTGAACTATCGATTATAGATTTTAAAACATCATCCAAAGAAAGAAATGATCAATACAATGAAAATTACTATATTCAAGCATGTGCATATGCAGAAATGTTTGAAGAAAGAACAGGTAAACCTATAAAACAAATAGTAATTTTAGTTGTAACTGAGGATGGCACTGTTCAAGAGTTTGTAAAACAGAAAAGTGAAGAATGGTTAGATATGTTGGTAACTTGTATTGAAGACTTTAATAAGTCAAACGAGATTACCCATTGACAATCTTTTACAAATATGATATAAATATTATTGGAATCGTTGACGTTTTGTAAAACGCTATAAAGGACGTGGGGGCAGTACCCACCACCTCCACCAAGATAAACCTCGACTGAGGGGGTGAAATAGGGTTGACTTATAGTAAGTATCCTAACTGAGATTTCGTTTTTAAATGCAGACCAATATGAGTATGCAATGGCTGCCTAACTAGGTAGTCGGGGTTTGATCGGTGTACCTGGCAACAGAAACACCGACTGTTCGAAAGGAGTATATTATGGACGGAAGTACATGGATGATATTTGCATCTTTGGCATCTTTAATTTTGATTATTGGTATTGTGAGTTCTAATAAACCTACAAAAAAGAAATCAAAAAAGAAGACAAAGACTAAGAAAAGGAAATAATGTTATTAAATAAAATCAACTTAGATATTGATTATGATTATTTTTTAAACGCTGACTATACTCAACATAGCGGCAGTTGTTTGGCTCACCAATCTACGGAACAAAAAGATTTACATGATGAGTATTCTAATTTTAACCACCCTACATCTTATAATGAACATAACACTGTATTACATCAGTTATGGTTTGATAAAGATCAAATTGATTATGATGATCTAGGGAAAAAATTAGGTATGGAAGTTGTGTCAGTTAGTTCTATTTTACAAGAACCAGGTCAAACAATATTATTACATAGAGATATGTTTTATCAAATAACAAAGAAGTACCCAGACGATAAAAGACTTAAAGTAAGAGCAAACATTTATTTACACGATTGGGAGTTAGGACATATTATTCAATACAGAGATACAAACAAAGAGTGGCAGAATAGTACGCATTGGAAACAAGGTGAAGGTTTTCTGTGGGATTGTGATATATTTCATACAAGTTCTAACTTTGGTTTGAAAAACAAATACACTTTACAAATTAGTGGATTTCTTAATTAATGGATATATTTAAAAAAACACCAAAAATTTTTTCATTAGAAATAGAGAGATTAGCATCACAAAAAAAATTGACACATTTAGATGCTGTTTTATATTATTGTGATAAAAATGAAATAGAAGTAGAGAGTGTAAGTAAACTTATAACAAAAGGTTTAAAAGATAAAATAGAAGCAAACGCAAGAGAATTAAGATTGCTTAATGATGATGTAGGAGTCGGTAAACTACCAGTATGAATATATTAGTGACAGGTTCCGATGGTTTACTAGGAACTAATATAATTAATCACATATTACAAAATACAGACAGGCATGTAAAAATTATTGCAATTGACAATAAGAGTCGTTATGGTGAGGTAAAAAGATCATACCATGATAAAGATAGAGTCCATTACATAAATGCTAATGTAGAGGAAATGATACCACATTATACTTTTGATGTTGTAGTGCATTGTGCGTATGACATTGGTGGTATCAAACACTGGTGTGATGATCATGAGGACTTTTACAAAAGAAATAAAAGTTTGTCTAATAGCATGATAGAGTGGATTAGTAAAACAAACCCTAAACAAGTTATTTGGATGAGTTCATCACAAGTGTATGAAAATGATACAGAGTTTCCGTCAAAAGAATTTTCAATAGTCAATTTACCAACATCAGGTTATGCCCGAGAAAAATTTGATACAGAACTAGACTTAATGAAATCAGATTTTGCTGATCGTGTTTTAATTTTAAGACCATTTAATTGTGTTGGTAAAGAAGAGATAAAAACTAATAATCCTAATCATGTGGTGCCTGACTTAGTAAGAAAAGTAGTAGATTCAAATGGTGAAAAATCAATATTACTTTATGGTGACGGATCGCAAGTTAGACACTTTACTACTGTTTATGATTTTGCGTCAGCAGTTCATAGATCAATCTCATTGCAACTTACTGGCACTTATAATGTTTGTGGTAGTCACAAAATGACAATGCAAGAACTAGCATTTAAGATATGGATGTTGACATATGATTCAGAACCTAAAATATCTTTTGACTATAAAATGATAGATGAAGATGTAAGATATCGTGAAGGTGATGACACAAGATTTAGAAAAGATACAAATTGGAAAGAGACAACAAACTTTAACAAAATATTAGAAGAGATGATATGGACGCAGCAGATGTCTTCTTGATGTATTGTGCGATAAAAGCTCATTTTAGTAGAGACAAATATGATTATCACAAGTTCGGAGGCAAAACAAAAACTAAAAGAGATAGTTTTTACAAAAGAAAAGACAGATTCTTTTTTGCACGATTGGCCAGAAAATATAAAACAAAAGAAGATATAGAATCATATTTGGTTTCTAATTATGTGGCATGTAAAGGTGGTTATGTTGGTAAGTTTGATGATGAAGTTTATAAAGATTGGAAACGAAGAACACAATCATTATCATACACTTTTATTAATGAAATAAGACCATACACAGAAAGTTTTGAAGAATTATTTGAATGGGATAATACTCATCCCTTACTATTAAGAGAGTATCTTGGTAAAAGAGTTTCTATGGAAACAATGATTATATTAGATGAACTGACACACTTTCAAAAAAATTGGGATGATAGTGATATCATTTGGAAAGATATAAAAAAACTTATGAATAAGTATAAAAAGTTCTTGACAATTAATAAGAATAAGTGTAAAGTAGAGCTAATTAACTTAATGAGGTAAATCATGTCTGATTTAAAACAAGCATTTGAAAGTATTGGTGTAAATGAGATAGAAGTTGCAAAACAAACTATCATCAAACAACAAGAAACAATCAGAGAACTAGAATTTGATTGTGCAATGTTGCAACGCCAGTTGAGTGATATGGGTCATAAGTTTGCAAAACTTACGAACAGACCATTCAAGAAACCATTTGTGAAAAGAAGTGAAGCACGATCATAGACTTTTTACAATAGGTTGTTCTTTCACAAAGTACCATTGGAATACTTGGGCAGATTATTGTGGTTCTAAGTACAAGGAACATATTAATCTTGCCCGAACTGGTGCAGGTAATCAATTTATCGCAACAACAATAACAGAGGCATTTATTGATTATGATATCACACCAAATGATAGGATTGTAATTCAATGGAGTAGTTGTCAGAGAGAAGACAGATATTTAAGTGAAGTAGATCATAACGGAAGATATAATTATTGGAGAGTTGTAGGAAATATATTTAAACAATCTTATTACGATGATGACTGGGTTGAAAAATACACAACACTAGAACACTTTGTAAAAAGAGATTTTATGTTAATACATAATACTTACTACATGTTGAAATATCATAATATACCTTTTGTTATGACATCAATGGTTGATTTGTATCCACCATATCACGAAAAAGAAATTATGCAATTATCAATGAAATATGTTGACATACTACAAGAGATAAAACCCTCAATGAAAAAAGTAATATTTAATAACGTGTGGCCTGATAAAAAAACTAGAGAGGATCAACATCCTACGCCTGAAGAACACATCATGTATTCAGAGAAACAGTTACAAGGAGTGATTAATAATGAGTGGTAATAGACATTTTGTATATGGTAATGGCGAAAGTCGAAAAGGTTTTAAAGTAAGTAATTATGGTGGTACATCTTGGGGTTGTAATGCGATTTATAGAGATACACCTGTTGATAATCTTGTTGTCATGGACTTTGGAATGCAGGGCGAAGTTTATGATAGTGATTATGTCAAGGAACATAAATGTTGGTTCTCTGATTGGAATCCCATACCTAGTGATCCAATAATGATAGAATCGTTTACAAGAGATTTTGAGGATAGTGAAGTTCACACATATGGATTTAATTATGGATCATGTGTAATAAATGGATCACACCCAGTGGTAGTAGAAAGTAAAGTAAACGAAGTTAAAAAACAGTTTCCACATCTTAATGAATATGATTTAAGAATAAAAATGAAAAAAGATTTAGGTTTGCACATCATTTACAACAATGACGAGGAAGATATTATTAATAATATAGAAGACCCAGTCAATTGGTCAGCAGGTTCTACAGCAGTACACCTTGCTTGTCAACATGGTGCAGATGAAGTTTATATGTTTGGTTTTGATCTATCATCTTATAATGATAGTATAAATAACATATACAAGGGTAGTAATAACTATTTGCCAGAGACGGCAAAAGGATTCAACCCTGTGAATTGGCGTTCACAATTGAACTTGACATTTAATGAGTTTAGTGATACAATGTTCAAATGGATAGGTAATGATTTTAAGTATGTAAAAGACACTGAGATCATTAACTTAAAAAACGTACAATTATTAACATACGAAGACATAGGAGACATACGATGACATTAGAAAACATAAGGAAAAATAATTCTCTTGACAAACTACTCGGTGCTGTCAAAGATGAAAACCAACCTCAAGAAAAAAAATCATACACTGATGAAAGGTTATGGAAACCAGAACTAGATAAGTCTGGCAACGGATACGCTGTTCTAAGATTCTTACCTGCAGTGCATGGTGAGGACTTGCCTTGGGCGAAGGTATATTCTCATGCGTTTCAAGGGCCAACAGGTCAGTGGTACATTGAGAACTCACTTACTTCTATCGGAGGTAAGGACCCCGTATCAGAATACAATTCAAAACTTTGGAATACAGGTGTTGAATCTGATAAGGAGATTGCTCGTAAACAAAAAAGAAAGTTATCATACTATTCAAACATTTATGTTGTGAGTGATCCAAAACACCCAGAAAATGAAGGTAAAGTTTTCTTATTTAAATATGGTAAGAAAATATTTGACAAACTTAAGGCTGCAATGCAACCAGAGTTTGAAGACGAATCACCTATCAATCCATTTGAACCATTCTCAGGTGCGAACTTTAAATTAAAGATTCGTAAAGTAGATGGTTATTGGAACTATGATAAGTCAGAGTTCGAAGCACCTTCAAAGTTATTTGATGATGAAACAAAAATTGACGAGGTGTGTTCAAAAGCATATGCTCTTTCTGAGTTCACAAATCAATCAAACTTCAAATCATATGACGAATTGAAAACTAGATTAGATGTTGTACTATCTGGTACAGTGTCAATCGGAAATGTGGCAGACGAGATTGCAGAGTCTAAACCTACTGCATCATCAGCCCCTACAACACAGGCAACGGATGTTTCATCTACACCTGATAGTATTGAAGAGGATGATACACTGTCATATTTTGAAAAGTTGGCAAATTCATAGGGTGGTCAATATTGTCGCACCCTGTAAAAAGGGTGTTGACAATACCCCTTGTATTGTGTTATATTAATATCAATAACAAAATAAGGAAATATATTATGTTTAATTTCTTGAATACATTATTTACTAAAAGGAGTAATATTATGGGAAGAAAAAAACTTGCTAATTCTACAAAGTTTCTTAATGCATTATTAAGAGGCGAGACCATTACTTGGGCTCAAGCAAGAACTACTTTCAATCTTCAGCGTCCAAGAGCTGTAGTTGAAAAACTAAGAGAAGACGGACACTGTGTGTACGCAAACAAATCTGTAAAGAACGGAACTTCTTACAGAATTGGTAAACCTTCAAAAGAAATCATTGCCGCTGGAATGGCTGCAATTGATGGCGTTTACGCATAAACTTAAACCTTAGTCTATCCTTAGAGGGCGCTTCGGCGCCCTTTTTTATTGCTAGTTTCTGGCGGCGACTGCCATTGATGTTAAGAAATCCATACCAGTAATTGGTCTTACATTTGTTGTACTATCACTAATATTACTTACAGGTGCATTCGTAACAATTGATGTTCCCACAGACATTGCTGAATCTAAATCTTCTAATAGTTTTTGTCTTTGTTCTAAATTAGTAATCGCATTTTCTAAATCTCTTTTTAATACTGCAAACTTTTGCTCAGACTGTATATCATCTCTCTTAATTAAATTTTTTAGTGTGTTAAGATCATCATCTTCTAATGGGCCTGAAAGTAAATTTTCTATCCTAGACTGACTCATACCTGCTGTTGGATTAAAACTAAAGATATCTGCATCACCACCTAAGAATGTTGGTAGTTTACTTTTATCTAGTGTAAAATCCTCTTTATCAATGTCAAGTAATCCAAATGTTAAACTATTGATTAATCCAGCAAGACTTGCTTTAAATACCTCAATCGCTTTTTTCATCGGATTTAATGCTTGTGTTGTCTCATCTTTTGCCTCTTCTAATCCAGCTGCAACCGTATCAAATATAGAGAAAGCGGCAGTTGTAATTAATGCGATAGGGCCTGCAGTTTTTGTGACAATCCTTGCAGAAGCAAATGCTTTTGATAAAAAACTTGTTTTAGGTGTGACTCCGGCTGCGATCTTACTTGCCTCTGCACCTGTGGGTATACCTATGAATGATTTAATTTTACCACCAATACCTTTTATACTGTCTGTTAATAATCCAAACATCTGCACCTTTAGTTGATGTTGTTAATTTTTTAAATGTCTCTGCTAGAAATCCACCCTTTTTAAATAATCCCACAAATTTTTTGCCTAGTAAAAATGGTAGTCCTAATCCAAATCGTAATACTCTGAATGGTGCAAACAATGTAATTAATGCAAGCAATCCTAATGCTATTGTGCCACCATCACTAAATAAATTGTTTAAAGTTTCTAAATTAGGATCTTTTAAAAATGATTTAAAACTCTCACCTATATTTTTAAATGCTTCTAATACATCTTTTCCAAAGCCCATCACATTTTCAATAGCAGTAGGTAGTTTTTCTTTTAAAAAATCTTTTGTTGTAGTCCATAATTCACTATTTAAAAATGCGATTGCACCTGATAGAAATGCAATAAGTGGTATTGCAGCCAATCCTAATTTTAATGGTTCTATTGCTGTTTTTAGTGGTGATATAAATTTAGAAAAAGTGTTTTGTATACCTGTTCCAATACTTGTAAATGTTTTTTGTAAACCAGCAAAAAGTTTTGATTGAGATAGTCTGTCTTTGAACCTTTGAGTTATAGATTGTCTTCTAGTTTCTTGCTCTTCATTTTGTTGATCTCTACTTTGTTGTTCAATAGTATCTGATAATTTTCCAATGGAGTCATTTTGTTGTTCAGTGGTTTGAATACCAACAATTTTTTCTAACAATTGATTTTGTATTTTATTATCTTTTGTTAGTTGTGTTAATAAACCTGTTTGCTCTGCGATCTCAGACATTACTTACTCTTTCGTTGTTGTTCCTCTCTTGCTTTTCGTTCTTCCTCTTTTAAATATTCTACCAACATTACGACATAGATTTCTCTTTCCCATGGCATCATATTTTCGAGTTCACTTAAACTATACTTGTGGTGTTGCATCAAACTAAAGTTTGTCTGCATGTAGTTTTCCACAGTATCATGAGAAAGACAAATTAAAAAAAACTATCTAAACCCTCCAATAGAATCTTATTCTTCTTTTTAGTCTTAGAGTTTTTTACTTCAATCTCATGTCTTACTTTAGGCATAGTATTAAAAAATTCCATAACCTTTTCAAACTGTTGAGTATTAAATGAATCAAAAAAGTCATCTAATTCTTTTTCAGTATAATCACCTTTACTCAACACACCATCTTTTGAGTGAATTTCTTTTACACACTTTTTTATAGTGTTAAAAACCTCATCAGTGGTTTGTTTGCCAGTCATATCAACATCCTTAATCGTAGGATAATTCATAACAATTTTCACATCATCTGTTATATTTATCTCATTTGTGTGATTTTCTGGCATCTGAACATTGATGTCTTCTAGATTGATTTTTACTTTTTCTTTTGTTTTATTATCATCTGGGCAAGTCACTACTACATCTACTGATTCACCAACAGACTTTGCTCTTAGATTTAAAAAAACATATTCTAAATCAAACAAAGGGTTTTTTTCTGTGACTACACCATATGTGCAATTCTTGATAATATCAAGTGTTGCCTGTGTCATCATTTTTGACTTATTACTTTGTTGTGCTAATAAAAGAACCTTTTGTTCTTTTACAAGGAAAGGTCGAAACTCAATGGTTTCGCCTGTCGAAGGTAGCTCCAAAGGATACTTTGGAGTGTTTAATATTGGCAGTGCCATATGTCGCTCCTATCTTATAATCGTCTCAATACAGAAGGTAATTTAGACCTTAACTTTCTCTCTACTGTATTTACAAATACATCACCTATTCTTTCAAGCAATGATCTAGGTAAATCTGCCTCATCTGTCAGATTCTTCCAATATCTATACGCCCAAGATACGTTGACAAACTCTAAAGAGTTTTGTGTTGCGTAATCTAAAGCAATATCACCTGTGTTTATTGGAAAACATTCTACAAGTTCTACACCATGTCTTCTTCTATCTTGTCTATCTAATTGAAAGATTTGAAGAGAACCGATGTAATCATTATAATAGTTTACAGAGAAATCATTTCTGTTTGCGATTAATCTCTGCCAACTATCAATAAAATTTCTTTCTTTATGGTCATTTGATAATCTTATCGTTGTTGTTATATCTGCAAAAGTTTGACCAACTGCGATTTTACGAGTTGGGCCATATATGTTTGTATCATCTTGTGTTTCAATAGTCATGCCAGGAAATGAAACAGATGTAACTTCTAATGAAGTTCTTCTTATTACATCTTTATTACTACCAAACGGTGACTCGGTTCCAATACCTTGAATGCCTGCAGGTGGTGTAATAATTACTTCATATCTACTTGGTGATGCATAACCATCATCAGTTCTAAAGAATCCTAATAACTCATTTAGAACACCATACGCAAATCCGTCAAGTAAACTACTTTTTGCCATAAACTTCCTTTATATCATCTTTCTAGAATCTGCCCAGACAGTTCCAACACTTGCTTTCTTAAATTTTGCAACAGGCAAAAGTGTAGCAATTGTAAACTCATCTGCGTCTATTCTTCTAAACTGTGATTTGACACGACCTTTTAAATATCTTTTTATTGTAGGTCTTATCAATCTTAAATTTTTTAATCTAGCATAATCAGCATCAACACGAGTAGTGCTATCAAACTTATTATTATTTGTCAAGTCAACCAATCTATCTAATAATCTAACTCTTAGATTGATAGGTAAATAATGTAAATTGATACCTAAGAATCCGTCAGTGTATCTTTCCAAAGGTAGAACCAGAGGGAAGGTGTCATAGTATGGTAGTCTTTGTTTCAACTTAGGATCGTATATAAACATATTCAGACGACCAAAAAAAGGATTTTGTGATCTCTTACCATCACGAATCAAGTCCAAAGATGTAGGTGTACCTAGTTCTCTTATTTTATCTCTGTACCACTCTGTCGATTTTGGACGACCTTTTGCAGCTTTCTGTACTTGTTGTATGTATTTGCTAACCGCCATGGTTTCTGCCTTTCGTCTTTATTATTTATACTTGGGTGCGAGATGATCTTCATTTAGTATTAGAAACTCTAAACCCTTATCTTTGCAAAAGTCTTTTGCATACTTAAATTTTGCCTCATTCATCGCATAAGTCTTGACTGATTTTAACCATGCTTTTGTACGTTTTTTTGGATTTGCAGAGGGTTTTTTCATGTCTTTTTTAGGTTTTACTTCTACTATAAACTTCTTAATAGATCCGTCTTTTTGTTTGACTGTCATGTAAAAATCTGGGTAATATCGATGCATTTTGCCATCAAGAGGTGAATAGTAAGGTATTACAATCTCTTCACTACCCCATTCTAATACGTTTGTTTTTTTATCACAATATACCATCAATCTTCTTTCCCATAGAGATCGATAGATGATTTTCATAGGATTACCCTTGTATTTGTCTGGGTTTGTCGGTATGTATCTTCCACTATATGCCATGTAAACCTTTAGTATATCATATAAATACTCTTTATACAAGGAATATTTAGATGAGTCAAATCGTAAACGGAATCAAAGGACAAGTTGTTACTGCTGGAAGTCAGTATGCTCTTAAAAAAGTATCTGGCATTCTTAAAGGTATTGTCAGTCCACAACCAGAACCTAAAGATGGTATAGATGAACCTGAGAAACAAGGTAGGGCAACTAACATATTACAATTTCCATTAGATGTTACAGCTGCACCAGGTCTTGGTAATCAAGGACATTACGTTATGTTTTTTATCAATGAACAAGAGGATGCAGAAATACAGTTTGGAACACGAGGAAATAAAAATGCGTTTGGTGATGTTTTAAAAACACTTGAAGAGAATAATGTATCTGACATTAACAGAGAACTAGGAGTCAAGACAACCAGAAAAGATGCTTACAAAACATTTCATAATGACAAAGTTGGCACTGAAATGCAGAATGCATTAAACAGTCAAGGTGCAACAGGTGGCACAGGTTATACTCCATTTACTGATTCTGAGTACAGTGACTCAGGTGAAGCAGTTTATGTAAAAAGAGCACCTACTGTCAGATTAGATACTGCGATTGCAATGTACATGCCACCAACTGCAACATTTACAGATAACTCAAACTTTGTAGATACAGAGATTGGTGCTGCCGCAAAAGCAGGTATGGATTTATATGCTGATGTTATGGCAGGTAGAAGTTTAGTAGAAACAGTTGGTAATCAATTAGAACAATTAGGCCCTGCTCTAAGTGAGGGATTAACAAAAACATTATTAGCAACAGTCGGTGCAATACCAGGGTTCGCAGGTATGAGAGAAGCATATGAAATGGCATCTGGCACAATCATTGCAGATAGAATGGAACTTGCTTTCAAAGGTTTGGCAAAAAGGGTATTTCAATTTAACTTTAAAATGATGCCAAAAAGTCAAGAGGAAGCTGATGAGATTAGAAAAATCATATACGCATTTAGACTTAATAGTAAACCAGAATTCAAAGGTGGCAATCGTGCAGGTAGAAAATTAAGAGTTCCTAATACTTTTAATATAGAATATATGTACAATAATGGAAGAAATAACTATTTACAACGAATTTCTACTTGCGTTTTAGAGAATATTACTGTATCATATGGGGGAGACAGATATAGAACATTTACACCAAATGAAAAAGGGGCACCACCTGTCGAGACAAACTTGACATTGAACTTTAAAGAAATGGAACTTATCACAAAAGACAGAGTATTCGAAGGATTCTAATGTATTTCGAACAATTTCCACTTATACCGTACGACTCAGTTGGCGATGGCATATCTAAAGACGTTACGAATATTTTTAGAAGAGTGGCAGTTCGTGCAAAAGTAAAAAGTAATACTGCATTATTTGATACTTATGATGTAAGAGATGGTGAGACACCTGAGATGATTGCACATCGATTATATGATGATGCTACTTTACATTGGGTAATACTTTTGTTTAATGAGATACATGATAGATATCATCAGTGGCCCATGTCAACAATTCAGTTTGAAGATTATCTTACAGACAAGTATGGTGATAATGTAAACTCAGTGCATCATTATGAAATCTCAGAAGACTCTGGTCACAATACTAAAAAAATAGATGTAGGAACAGTTAACACAGATTATCCAGCTGCAACTGCTATTACAAATCGTGAATATGAAGAAAATTTACAAAACAATAGACGAAGAATAAAATTATTAGATCCAAGATTTATTGATGATTTCGTAGAGGAGTTCAAAAGGTTAGTTAGAGAACGAGTTATTTAATGTCAATACAATATGCAGGTGAGTATAGTTTAGATCATTGTCATCTACTTACATCAGGTGGAATCAGAGTAGATTTATCAGCAACAACAATTCAACTAGATTTATTCGAAGAGATTTACACAAATGGTATAACTGGCACTATTACGGTTGCTGATACAAATGGTATAATACAAAACGCACAAGTTATAGGGCAAGATTATTTAGAACTTAAATTATCAACACCAGGTTTAGATCAAACAGACTCAAACAAGGCAGTCTTAGACTTTGTAGAAAATCCTTTTGTAATACACAAAATAAATGCAAGGTTTGATGTATCAAAAGGTGCTGAAGTGTTTCAACTTAGTTTTATGTCATATGAAGCATTATATAATCATAGAATAAGATTATCACGAACATTTACAGAGACTAATTCAAACATTGTAAAAAATATTATGAGAAGTCCAAATATATTAGACTCAAGAAAAACTTTACATTTAGAAGATACAATAGGTATTAGAAAACATGTTGTTCCAAATATTTCACCATTTGATTTCATAAGAAATTTATTAGAAGACTCTATATCAAAAGTAAATGGATCACCACATTATTTTTTCTACGAGACAACAAAAGGTTATCATTTTAGAACATTACAAAGCATGTATAATCAACCCATAACTGCTGAGTTCAATGATGGTGATGCTGGAACTATTGCAGGTGGCGACACTAAGGTAAGAGATTTAGATAAAGAGTTTAGAACTGCATTGACATATGAACCAATGAGTCAAAATAACATGTTAGCAAATGTTATGGGTGGATTGTTAGGAAGTACATTTATAGATTACAATATTTTTCATAAAAAATATGCAATAAAAGAATATGGTTACTTTGATAATTTCAAAGACTTCGAGAGGATAAATGGAAAAGATACAACTTACGATAATCCAATATATAGTGATAGTAATATCGATGACAAGGGGAATAATGTCGGAGATTTCAAGAACGCAAGAATCTTTCTACAACCAAAAAGTGTTGACGACTCTACTCAGTCTGATGCAAATCAATATAACACAAATACGTCATCATATTCTTTCAGTCCTAACAATAAATCAAAAACAATATCACAAAATATGGCAAAAATGTTCGAGTTAAATTCTACGATATCTGCAACCATGTCAGTAAATGGTCAGTGTAATTTAGCGGCTGGACAATGCGTCAATGTATCAAGACCTGCAGGTGGGCCAGGTGATGTTGATGAAGAATATTCTGGTAAGTTTTTAATCACTAAGTTAAGACACATTTTCGATCAAGGCACAAGGAAACACGAGATACTCATGCATATCGCAAAAGACTCATCAGTAGGAGTAGATAGTGGACCTGTGTTACAACCAAAAGGCAGAAAACAACCAGTGATTAATCTGTCTAATTATTAAGGAGGTATATCTATAAGCTTTATTATATTTAAAACATAGTCAAGGAGTTCGACACATGACAACTAAAAGAAAAAACCGATTACGCAGAATGACTTTTTTAAATACACACCGACTATCTGATAAAAATGAGGATACTAAATACCAAGAAGGAAAACAGTTTATAGAAAGAACGAATGATTACTTTATCTCAATTAGTCCAAGAATTGCAAGAAGGGGTATACGATCCCAATATATTTAAAGCAATATTTCTAGCAGGTGGGCCTGGTTCAGGTAAATCATATGTTGTAAGAAGAGCCTTAGGTGGAGAAGGCATGAAAGTGGTCAATTCAGATGACGCTTTTGAAAGACTTCTCAAAAAGGCAGGTCTTTCATTGCGTATGCCTGAAAGAGAAGTCCAACAAAGAGATATCGTTAGAACACGAGCAAAAGAGTTGACAACTGCCCGTCAGACCAATTATATTGAAGGAAGACTAGGATTAATTATAGACGGAACAGGTCGTGATTATGATAGAATTACAAAACAAGCATCTGAACTACAGACACTTGGTTATGATACTTATATGATATTTGTAAACACATCGTTAGAAGTTGCAATGAAAAGAAACGAATCAAGAGCAAGACGTGTGTCTGATAGTATTGTAAAAAGTTCATGGAATGCTGTTCAACAAAATATAGGAAAGTTTTCGTTGTTTTTTAAGAATGGTTTTGTTGTCGTAGATAACAACAGAGCAGATGAAGACGTTATGAGAACGGTCACTAAAAGAGTTAAGTCTCTTTTAAGAAGACCAGTAAAGAATGGTAGAGCGAAATCGTGGATACAAAAAGAACTTCAGAAAAGAAAAAGATAAGAGTCATATGCACCAGAACTGGTACTAAGTTCAATCATTGGTGGGAAGACAATCTAAAATTTATGGTAGACAAATACTCTGGTCTAGAGTATGATGAGTTTGTTGTAATCAAAGATGAGATATTTGAGGATGATTATGGCACATTCAATAATCTTATTATGTTCAATAGATACACAGAAAAAGATTGGGTTAATATTGCATTTGATTTGGATTTAATAATCAAAGGTGATTGTAATAAGTTTCTAAAAGATGAGTTACATGTATGCGATGGCAAACAGTGGCAAAGTGATATAAGTTATAAAGAAAATTCTATTAGTTCAGATATTGTATCATGGTCTGGTGATTATTCACATATCTATCAAAAGGTAATTGATAATTTACATCATTACTACGAGGAATATCGAACAGGTATAGACTCATACTTGTACAAAGAACATAATCCAAAAAGGTTTAAGAGTGGTTACACATCAATAAGAACCTTGACAGACTACAACAAATATGATATAGTATTGTTCAACGGACACTACAAAACAATGTTAAACCGAGGATGGTGGCATGAATACACTATGGAACCTAAACCTTGGTGGAATAGTTCGTCATACAAGAAAAGGATGTTTAAGAAATATGGTCACTAATGTTGCAATTATTGGATATGGTATAGTTGGTAAAGCAACACATGAAGTTTTACTAGATCACATTAATGTAGAGATACATGACCCAGAAAAGGGTCATAAATGCGATTATAAGAGTGCTGACGTGGTGTTTATATGCACACCATATGAACATGTTGGAAACTACATAAATGAATTGAAATCGCATAAAAGAACGTATATTCGTAGTACAATACCACTTGATTGGGTGGTGGATTCAGACATTGCAGTATGGCCAGAATTTCTCACAGAGAGAACATGGCAAACAGACGCAAATAACCCATTATGTTTAGTATGTGGTGGTTCATATTATCAACTTGACACACTCAAACAAATAACAAAATTTAAAGATGATTGGCAAATATATTGTATGATCTATGCGACAAATACAATATGTCATATGACAAACTAAAAGATTGCATTTTGCAAGATCCAAGAATGGGTAATGAACACTGGCAAGTGCCGGGGCCTGATGGCAAACGTGGATATGGTGGTAAATGTTTTCCACAAAATCTAGAGATCATGAAAGATCAAACAGATAATAATGATCTTTTAGTAGAGGTAGAAAGATATAATAAAAATATTAGATAATGCCGACCTAGCTCAGTGGTAGAGCAGTTGATTTGTAATCATCAGGTCGAGAGTTCGAATCCCTCGGTCGGCACCAAAGACATGATAGTAATAGGTGGTTGTAGTTGGTCAGATCCTAATTGGAAGTGTGAATCAGATGTAAATTTTGACACATCATTTTCAAAGTGGTATGAATTACTTGATACTGACAAAGAGATTAAGTCAATTGCAAGAAGTGGTAGTGGTAATCAATCACAAATAGAACTACTCATCAATGAAATAAAAACAAATGATAAAGTCACTGACATTATACTTGGTCTAAGTGATTGGTTAAGATTTTCAATCTATCATAAAAAAATAAATCCACAACTATCATTAAGAGAAGATTTATCAGACGATCAAAAACGTCACGCTAAAAAACAAGATGATATAGTAAATGTTAGGAATCTAAACTGGCAAGATTACATACCTGCAAGCATACAAACAAACTTAACATATTTACATGCACTTTCTGATGTGTGTGACAAACACGATATTTTGTTACATGTATTTCAAATGCTAAGAGTAAGTGGTATTAATGATCATGTAGATTCAAAATATTACAAGAGTCTTTGTACTCACCCACTGTTTGATAAACTAGAAGATACCAATATGGATTTAATAGGTCTGCCGTGGATTGAGTGGTTGAATGGTGTCAATATGAATCATTACATACATGAGAATGAACCACACGACAAAGCATGGCGAGTATCTGAACATGACATGCATCCTAATAAACATGGTCATCAAGCGATTGCAAATTACATAAACAAAAATATAAGTTGGCGCACACCTGCCTTGCCAAACTAACAATTGTAAATCGCATCTTCTTGATATAAATTATTATGACAAGGAGATAACATGTCAACACTCACACATTTTTTTAATTTATTCAAATATTCTTTCTCAGATAAATATTTTTGGGATAGAAAAAGAGAAGAGACAGAGAAATACTTATCGACTGCAACTGATCTGTATGATCTAGAACAGAAACAGAAACAATTGTCAAAGAGTAAAGGTTTTTATGTCTAATAACAAGAAAGGTGACTGGGTATATTCACATGGAATATGGCACCCGGTTTACAAATGGTAATTACATGGCACAATTTATTGAATGGCTCAACTCACTGGGTAAAGTTTTTGGTCAGTATGATTTTGATACTGTGGATTCAAATCTTGTTCGCTACTACAGAACTGAGTATGGTCCAAGGTGGAAAGAAGAACTTAATCACTACTTATACAATAAAAAACAAAAAAGAGGGTAACTATGAGAAAACCAATATGGGCTGGGGTAACCACACATACCCCTATATTTAACTTCAGAGTTAACAAAAAATTCATCACATTTAAGTAAATCCCCTACCTGACAGATTGTCGCAGGGGGTTTTCTCCTTATTTTTCAACACTTTTCACACCAAATTAATTCTTGACATCACACCCATTGCTTGATATTCTAATATTGTATCAAAGAGAGGTATATTATGAAAGTATCAGAAATGGCACAAATCTTAAACGCAATCAAAAGTATGCGTGAAAAAGAGTTAAATGTCGTTATTAACGCAGTAAACGAAGCACGAAGACGTGTATCAGTGTATGCATCAACAAATTTTACTGTTGGTCAACAAGTTGAGTTTGGTAGACCAAACGGAAGAAAACACATTGGTAATATCATTAAGATGAATGCTGTAAAAGCAGTCATTAAAACAGAGAGTCAAACATGGCGTGTTCCTTACTCACTTATGAGGGCGGTAGCATAATGGGTATTTGGTCAGAGTTTGCAGAGGAGGGTCTCATGAGTATCAAAAAAACTAAACCACAAAAATCAAGAGATGCAAAAAGGTACGTGTTAACATCACGTGCCAGAAACAAACAGTTAGGTCTAATTAAAAAGTCATCTAAAAAATCAATGCGACAGTATAATAAACAGTTAACAGATATAAGATATATGGATTCACACTATGCCTAAAGATAAATTAGAGAAGTTTAAAGTAGAACCTATTGATTTTACTAGGGTCACTTTAGAAGTTGAAAAAATACGCATTGATGATATACTAGATCAATATCGTAGGAAAATGCAAGATAGACCTCTTAAAGAAAATGAGAATTTAAACATGAATAGGTTTGAGGGATACATGCAAGGATTATATTTTATGGAAAAAGTTATTATGGAGGCGACAAATGACCAATCAAAGACCAGGCAAATTCACTAAAAAACTTGACTCAGGTATGGATGCGATGAACCTTAAGAAGTCATTGTATCTGGCTGCAACAGCACTAGAAAATGCAGACAAAGAGGACGAAGCATTTTACTTTCATCAATTAGTAGAATGGATTCAAGACGGAAACAACCTACCACTTGAGGGATCTGAAATGGAGAAAGCACTTGGACTCTAAAAAATCTTACACATATCATGCTAACTCTAGGGTTGCAAGATACTTTGCACAGAAACGTGGTGGAAAATACATCGGATATATGGGTGATCTAGAATTACAACTAGAGATTATAAAAGATAACAATAGAGACAAAGATATAAAAACATCCAAAAAGGGTGCGTATGTAGTTGAGTATGACAAATGATCAAATAAAAGAGTTATTAGAAATGTTCCCCAATATACCAGATCCAGAGCAACAACCTCTGGTTTTTGACTATTATGTTCGAGTTTACAAATTTATGAGAGGTATACGATGAAAGAATTTATTATTGCGATAATATTATTTGTGTTTCTAATTCTAGGAATACTATATACTAAACCTGCGACATGGTTCTATCATACGCATGATTGCGATGGTTCTATTGGCGGAGGTTGTAACTTATCAACAGGCGAAGGCAATATTCTAACTAAATGGAGGCAAAAATGAGACAATTAACATACGACACTTGGAATAGTATTATGGATGCCAATTGGAATCCATTACGACACATAAAAGACATGCAAGTACGACATCTGGTTCTACAATTATTGGCATGGATGTGGTGTATCACATTTTCTTTGTATTTCGGATCATTTGTGATATTCGGATACACTGCTGTGGCACACTTTTTAATTATACTAGCAGTAGTAGTAACAGTAGGAACATTTAAAACAGCAGAAAGTTTTAAAACACATGACGGTACACTGAAATACGAAGACGCTCAGGCACCTAGTAAATACGAGGATATTTGGTAGAATGGCGCAACCACACAAAGACATGTATCATAATCCGAATCTAAACGTAAAAGATTGGTGGAAAAGAATACCTGATAGTATTGAATACGGATCAACAAGATATGAGACGAAGTATAGTTATCAGATATGTCCGAGTTGTGAGACTGATTTAGTCGATAATAAATGCATTATATGTGAGACATCAGAGGATGAATAAAATGAAACGATATGGTAATAAAATCAAACTATCGGAAGAACTATATCCTTTCCGACACATTATTGAAAAATGTATGGAAAAAGGTATAACAAAGTTTCCCTTAGTGCGATACAATAAAAAAATTACAAAACAACAAAAAGCAAGTATCATTCTAAATTAATGATATGGAAGAAGAGGAGTTCGAAGAGTGCCCTCTATGTGGAGATGATCTAGCAGAGTGCGATTGTTTTGTCTATGGTTAAACCTTTATTTGTACACATTCCGAAAAACGGCGGAACATCTATTCGACAGGCATTACATGACAAGTGGCCATTTTACAATGATGGTCTAATAAATTTCGTAAACGGTCATTGGACGCAATATCAATTAGAATCACGTGCCAGACATGCACAATACGATTATGATTATCTGTTTTGTGTTATACGAGAACCACTCAGACGAGCAAAATCAATCATATCACACATCAAAACAAAATTCATACAACAATATGCAAATCATCCTTACGCAAAATCTTCGGATGATGATTTAGTAGAACAATTATTTGGTTATAGTGAGTATCGACAAAAAAATAACTTTGATTTTCACTATCTATTACTACATCAAAAATCATATATTGGCAATAAAAATATGATCATATACAATATGAATAATTTAAAACAATTAGAAAATAATTTAAAAATTACTATACCACATGTGAATTCGACAGTGTCATCGGATGTAAAATTATCCACGTCATCAATACGAACTATAGAGAACTATTTTGACGTGGATTTTACGTTATGGGAGTCATTATGATACACGATAATCGATTGTTTGCGTTTGGATGTAGTTTTACAAGATACGATACTAACACATACGCTGATTATATTGGAAAAAATTATAAAGAGTTTTATAATTATGGAAACCCAGGTAGTGGTAATGCTCAGATTGCGACCACATTATCGGAAAAGATTCTAGAACACGATATCAACAAAAATGATCGTGTCATCGTACAATGGAGTAGTATCACAAGAGAAGATCGATACGTCAAAGGATCGCATAGTCCGAAAGTCTGTAATTGGTGGTCAAAAGGCGATGTATTTAACCTGAATAACAGTGATTTTTACACGCTAGAGTGGCACAAAGACTGGGTATCTATGGAACACTTCACAAAGATCACATATGCGTATATACACCTTGCATATGGATTATTAAGATCAAAAAACATACCTTTTTGCATGTTAACAATGTTAGATATACTACCACCCGTCTATGAAAGAGAAAGAATGATCGATTGTCATCCACGAGAAGTCATACGATACAGTGTCAACTATCACGATATACTTACAAAAATACAACCATCCATGAAAAAATCCATATTTAACAACAAATGGCCCAACAAACATGGTGATAACGGGCATCCGACAGAATCACAACATATACAATACGCCAAAGAGCATTTATCCTTTTTACTAGATAACACATGGCCATTATGATCGACCGCACACATACAATAGAGATACAACTCACAGTAAGCTCGCTCGCTAGGGGCTCCATATGAGTATTCCACAGTATAAGAACGATTTGGGAGTTCAATCCATAGAAATCGGAGTACGCAACTTTCAATGTATAGGGGAAACACCACCAATGGATCACCCTCATATATACTTAACAATGGGAAGTGGTATACGCAAGGTCTGTCTATATTGTAACACAGAATACGTTCTAAATCAAAGTTTATCACCTGAACAGACTATACCAGAGGGATGTCACGAGGGATTTGTAGATGAGACACTACGGTAATAGACTGCATATAGTAGGATATACACACATATCAGGCGACTTCTTCGGCCATATACTCAGAGTCAACGGAAAGAAAGTACAATATATACCTGTACCACATGTTTGCGTAAAACTTTGGAAAACCCTAAGAAATATAGTAGGTAGTGTTCATTAGATCCTGCGGCCACCCGGCAAAAAATTTCAGAATACGGACAGAATAATACGAAAAATGCCAGAAAGGCCTTGACAAAAGCCCGAACCTGTGGTAGAATAGGTTATGTGCCTGGGGGTATAGTATAGCATTTCAGCGTATAATACTTAACCCTTGACAATAGGCGCATAATACGATATACTAAAAGAGTATCTCAGGTACATCACATTATGTTAGAGTGACCTGAGAGACATCGCAGATAGGCCCGTTAAGGTAGTTGGTGGCCCACACAGACGATGATATATCTGTACTCAATCGCAGAAAGTCGTTGAAAGTTCCTAGTTCTAGGTGTGGGGTGGAAGTCGGGCCTACTGCAATACTGCGACAGGGTGACACACCGGCCAAAAGAGAGGCGCTTTGCCGTAATCTATAAATGCAATCGTAGAATCCACCAATATACATGCGACATTACCGTACCCCCACCCCCCTAAATTCTCTTGACAAACCCGTAAGGATGTTATATAATAAATTATGACGGAATCACTCTTGAAAAGGCAAAACATTTAGCGGAATTGTCTTTTGGTTCTTCTGTAATTGAATTAGTAGAGGAGATTTACAAATATGGTGAGTCTTACTACTTAGAAAAAGAACATTATGGAGTTGGAGAACCTCTATGATACTTCCCCCTGACATGAAAGCGTTATTTGTCACATCGATGGCAATCGTATTTGTATTAATTATATTTGGATCTTGAAATGGTACGTTTATTGACATTTCTACTGTTTAGTATATCATTCTTTATACTATTAGGTGTAGTAGCGACAGCGTAATGATAATTGAATACGCACTTATACTGTTTGCAATTCTATTGAATGATGTTCTTGTCAGTGTAATCTGACCAGCGAGCATTCTCGAAGCGACTCGTAGCGTCTTTGAGTGTAATCTAATGTATGGTTGCGTGTCGGTTTTCTTATAAATAAACATATATTCGGAGTAATTACACATGGCAACCACTTTTTGTATATCACATAATCATGATGACTTTCACGGTCTGATCTTTCAAATCGTTCAAAGATCGTTAGGATACACAGATTCTCAGATGTTCAAGACAGATCAAACATCACCTTACAAAGATTACTACTATTTTGGAGAATCTCAAACTGCTACGGAGGTTACAAACAAAACTACGTCAGTTTTAAAAACTTATCTCGATGATCAAGCGACTACAGACGGAACATCCAACGGATTAGTCTGGCAAGTTCAAGGTGATAAGTCAAATTGTATCTACGGTGATATTCATAACAACGAAGTTTCTGACGGAGTTCGTAATATTGATACAACTTTATATGATAAGATTGTTTCAATGGCAAATTCTAAAGTAATTCATTGTACTTGGAGTGATTGGACGCACAGTTCTTGGACAACAACATTTAAAAATCGTATCGAAGCAGTTCGAGCCGCTAATAGTTTACCTGCTGTGAGTAATCAAACAGAAAGATTAAAACATTTTTCTGACAATATGGCTGCGATTACTTATCCTTCAGACGGAAAATCATTTGTTTTGTATCAAGATAAAATAATCGATAAGGACGCAACACATTATACTGAACTCTGTTCCTTTTTAGGAGTTACAACTTTAGGTACTTCTACTTGGAACGGTTATGTAGATGCTTATACAACTTATATCGCATCTTAAACTTTAAAAATTTTATATTATGATTACAACTTCAACGCCTTTGCGTATTTGTTTACTCGGTGGATCAACTGATCATCCAAAATTTATCAAAAATTATTCTAAATCACACATTATTTCTTTTACTTCACGTTTTAATACATACGTTACTCTTTCAAGAGACGCATATGGATTTAATACACATCAAAAAAAGTATTTAATTAACTATACAAAAAGAGAAGTGCGTGATTCTATACAAGAAATAAAAAATGATCTTGTTCGAGAGGTATTATTACACTTTGATATGCCGCCTTGTTCCATTTATTTGACAAGTGACATCTATTCTTATGGTAGTGGACTGGCAAGTTCTTCATCTTATTTGATTTCTTTAATCAAAGCGTGTTGTATTTTTACAAAAAAAGTCATGAGTGATTATGAAATCGCAAGACTAGCGTTGAAAATAGAAAGAAAATTTAATCCTAACACAGGTTTTCAAGATCCTTTTGGTTGTATCTACCCAGGTCTCAAAGGTATTTGGACGGAAGACGATGAAATCTATGATGTAGATTACATACCAAACAAGTTAAATGATTATTATAACTTTGATTTGATTCCTACTGGTGTCAATCGTTCATCATCAAAAATTTTAAATGATCTAGAAAAAAATATAGACAAAATACTTCCGTTATATGATCTCACACTACATGCGAGAAAGTTATTAGAACGAGAAGAGTACAAAGAGTTTGTAAAATGTATTTCAGAAAATTGGAATATCAAAAAATCTACAAGTAAATACATTACACAAAACAAAAAAGTAAGAGACCTTGATGAGTTTTGTGAGAAACGTGATCAAATATTGGCACATAAATTACTTGGTGCTGGAAACGGAGGGTTCTTTTTAGTTGTTACACGAAAGAATGAACCCTTGACAAGTAATATATTTAATGTTATATTAAGAAATGCATAAAGCAAATATAGATAAAAAGATATCTTTGTCTGATCTCAATCGACCAAAAGATTATATTGAAGTGATTGAAAAATATCCTTTTGCAATACGAAACATTTATGACGATGCGATGTCAATAGACATTAATCGTAAAACTGGTCAACAAGTTCCTTTACATATTGATTTAGAATTAACAACACTTGAAAAGGTTGGAGTAGTTCGTACATCAAATGTCGAAGCAAGAATGACTGATTGGTATGTTCACAATGAAAGTGACTCATACAATTGGATTGCAACTCAAGCTTGTCGTCTTGCAGAGAGTATCAGCGCCAAAATGGCAAAGACAAAGTTTGAGTGTCATGAGATGTGGGGTGTGCATTACACAGAAAAGACATCAGCAAGAGAACATTCTCATTGGCCATATCAATATGCGTTTGGTTATTATGTTAAAATGCCAAACTATGCACCATTAGTATTTCCTACTGCGAACTATGAGTACAATCCACGACCAGGTGATCTGATTGTTTTCCCAGGCTGGATACGACATGAAGTCAAACCTGTCGAAGGTGAGCGAATTATGTTAGCAGGTAATCTTAAAAATACACTTTGGTCAGTTCCTAGAAACTTTCAAAACTCATCAATCAAGGATGTTATAAGTTATAACAGATAAATATTACTATGACAAATAGTAATTTCATGGGTAAGGACGGATTTCATTGGTTCGTTGGCGTAGTAGAATCAAGAAACGATCCAAGTCAAATCGGTAGAGTACAAGTTCGTGTACTCGGTCATCACACAGATAATAAAAATTCAATACCAACAGAGGATCTACCTTGGGCAACAGTTATGATGCCAACGACAAGTTCAGCAAACTCTGGTATAGGAACTTCCCCAAGTTTTATTGTAGAGGGTTCATGGGTTGTAGGTTTTTTCATGGATATAGAAAGACAACAACCTATTATTATGGGAACACTACCTGGTATTCCTAATCAGTCTATCGACACATCAAAAGGTTTCAACGATCCAAATGGTGTGTATCCAAAAGAACTAAACGAGTCTGATGTTAATAAACTTGCAAGAGGAACAAACACAATTACTAAAACACCTGATACTGAAACAGGTGAACCTGCAAGTCCTTACAATGCTGTTTACCCAAAGAATCACGTCTTTGAATCTGAGTCAGGTCATGTTATAGAGATTGATGACTCTACAGACGCAGAAAGAATACACATTTATCATAAGTCAGGTTCTTTTGTAGAGTTTCATCCTAATGGTGATGTAGTTACACAACACAAAAATGGATTTAAAACAGTAACAGGTAACGATAAAATTCATGTTACTGGCGATCTTACAATCAAAGCAGACGGTAATATTACAATAGATAGTGGCACAGGCAAAACAATCAATCTAAATTCTGGTACAAAGGGAGCTGCTCGTGTCGGTGATACAGCAGATACAGGTGATGATCCACCTGGCATCTCTGGTAGTGATGGTTCTAATGTAATTGAAACTGGTTCAACTTCTGTAATCATCGGTGATTAGTGTATAAATACTCTTATAGGAGAGTATCTTTATGGCACATGTCTCAGGTAATTTTGGCACAGACGCACAATTAACAAATAAAAGTAGTAAGTCAGCAAGAATTAATTCTGATCTAGATTTGTTTTTCGCAAGAAAGACAAACAAAGATGTCAATATTATCGAAGATATACAAGCAGTCAAAAGATCAATTCGTAATTTAGTATTATTCAATCCACACGAAAAACCTTTCCACCCAGAGATATCATCTGGTGTTCGTGATTTGTTATTTGAAAACATGACACCTATTACAAGTGTCGTACTTGCAAGAAAGATTGAAGATGTAATTAACAATTTTGAACCTCGTGCTAGATTACAAGCAGTTCGTTGTATTCCTAACTTTGATAACAACGCATATGAAGTAACAGTTGATTTTTATGTAAGAAACTATCCTACTGAATTAGTAAACTTAGATGTGTTTCTAGAGAGATTACGATAATGGCAACAACTGTAAACAAAAAAAATTTAAGAGTCACTGAACTTGACTTTGATCAAATCAAAGATAACCTAAAAACATTTTTAAAAGATCAAGACGTACTAAAAGATTACGACTTTGATGGTTCTGCGATGAACGTATTGTTAGATACTCTAGCATACAACACACACTATCTTGGTTACAATGCAAACATGGTTGCCAATGAAATGTTTTTAGATACAGCAGGTTTGCGTTCATCTGTAGTATCACATGCTAAAACTTTAGGTTATGAAGTTCAATCTGCTCGTGCAGCCAAAGCCACAATTAGTGTTTCAATAGTTTCTGATCAAGCATCTATCACAATGCCAGCAGGTACAAAGTTTTCTACAACTTATGATGGCACTGATTATAATTTTGTAACATCAAGTGATATACAAAAATTTAAGTTTGGTAATTCTGTTAACTTTGATTCTATTGAAGTTTTTGAAGGAACATATATTACAACAAGATACACAGTAGATACATCTGACCTATCACAAAGATTTTTATTAAGAGACAATCGTGCTGATACTTCTACACTTACAGTAACAGTTCAAAACTCTGCAACTGATACAACATCAACAACCTACACAAAGGCAACTGACATCACACAGTTGACTGGTTCATCTACAGTTTATTATTTACAAGAAACTGAAGGTGGACTTTTTGAAGTTTACTTTGGCGATGATGTAGTTTCAAAAGCACTTGCCGATGGCAACATTGTTTTACTTAAATATGTTGTTACAAATAAATCAGAAGCAAATGGTGCATCCTTATTCAGTCCACCAAGTTCTATTGCAAGTGAAACTAATATTACAGTTACTACAGTTGCAAATGCAATAGGTGGTGCAGAACCTGAAACACTAAGATCAATAAAATTAAATGCACCATTAAACTATGCATCACAAGGAAGAGCAGTTACAACATCAGATTATGAGTCTTTGGTAAAAAGACTTTTTGCAAATACACAAGCAGTTTCAGTATTTGGTGGAGAGGACGGAAGTTATAATTCTGCAACGGGTGTGAGTTCTACACCAGAGTTTGGTAAAGTTTTTATATCAGTCAAATCTACAACTGGTGCAAACTTAACCACTTCACAAAAAGCACAATTAGTAAATGATTTAAAACCTTATACAGTCGCATCTATAACACCTGTTATAGTTGACCCAGATACAACTTTTTTAAGACTTGATGTAAGTTATACTTTCAACTCTTCTGCAACGACACTTGGTGCATCAGATATAAATGGTTTGATTACAACTGCTTTACAAACATATAACTCAAGCACACTACAAACATTTAACTCACAGTATCGAGCATCTGCCGTTTCAAAAATTATTGATGAAGCAGACAATTCAGTTTTGAATAATACCACAAGTGTAAAACTATCTAAATTTTTTACACCAATACAAGGAACAACAACATCTTACAATATTCCATTTAACAATGCACTATTACACCCAGAGGACGGTTATCTTGGATCACTTGGTGGTATAGTTTCATCGACAGGTTTTAAAGTTGGAACTGACACAACATCAGAATTTTTCTTTGATGATGATGGTCAAGGAAATATTAGAAGATATTCTATAGTTGGAACTACAAGAAGTTATGCAGATTCAAATGCAGGGTCAATAGATTATGATTCTGGTTTGATTACAATTAATAATATAAACATTACAGGTGTTTCAAACGTGGATAGTTTAACATCAACAAGAATTAGAATTATCGTTACACCAAGTACAAATGATATTGTGCCTGTAAGAAATCAAATTCTAGAAATAGATTTTGCAAACTCAACAGTAAGTGGTGCATCTGACACTGCAACAACATCTGGTACAGCATTTAGTACAACTGGTTCAGGTTCAACTGCAACAACAAGTGTAGCAACTTCAAGTGGAACATCAACTTATGGTTCATCAGGTACAAGTTCTACTTCGTCTAGTTCAAGTTCTAGTTCATCTAGTTCAAGTTCTAGTTATTGAGATGAGTAAAAATGCATGATCCTACATTTACAAAAAAAGTATCGCCTCTTGTAAAAGGTCAACTACCTGACTTTATACAAGACGAGGACTTTGAAACTTATAGACTTTTTGTAAGAGACTTTTACAAATTCTTAGAGTCTGCAAAGATGACCTTTGCAACGACTACAAATTATCTTATACAAGAACCTACAACAACATCCTACGTTTTAGAAGAGACAGGTGATAGAATATCATTAGAAGATTCTGTTGCGTTTACAGTAGGTGAAACTGTTACGGGTCAAACGTCAGGTGCAACTGCCACAGTATTAGTTACAGATTTAAGAAACAGTGTAATCTATATTACATCTAATCAAAGATTTGAATTGAATGAAACTGTCACAGGTGGAACTTCAGGTGCAGAAGCAAAACTAACAGCATACAAAACAAACCCTGTTCAAAATATTCAACAGATGTTAGATTATGCAAATGTTGATAACACTATCTTTGAATACTTCGATCAGTTTAGAGAAGCATTTTTAAATGTCATACCAAAGTCTCTTGCAAATGGTATATCAAAAAGAAAACTTGTAAAAAATATTAAAGACTTATACTCTGCAAAAGGAACAAGAGAAGGTCATAAACTTTTTATGAGAATACTCTTAGGTGAAAATGCAGATATATTTTATCCTAACGAAAACATTCTAAATGTATCTGGTGGTAACTGGCGAAAGAAATTAAAAATTAGATGTGAGTCACTAGGTGCAGCCGCTGATGAAACAGTTGGTCAAATTATTACAGGTGATGATTCAGGTGCAACTGCAACTGTAGATTCTGCTTCTGTATTTCAACAAGACGCAGCCTCTGTTGCCGAACTTGATATCGAAGATGTTTTAGGAACTTTTGAAAGTGGTGAAATAATAAATTTAACATCTAACAGAACAGACACCCCAATCACATTTAGAATTAAATCGATTGTCAATGATGCAACTGTAATCAATGATGGTATATTACACACAGCGAAAGAAGCCTTAACAATTGATAATACTAAAGGAAATGGTTTTGCTGATGTACTTGTAGATAAAATAAAAAGAGGTTCTGTATCTGATGTCTTTATACAAACTGTTGGTAGTGGTTATGAAGTAAATGATAAACTTACTTTTACAGGTGGTGACGGAATAACAAGAGCAGAAGGTGTAGTGTCTGCCGTTGGTGGTGGTATATTATTAGAGGATAGTTCAGGTAGTTTGATTATAGATGTGGGAACTACATCAACTGAGGAACCATTTAACATTGCATTAGAATCAACAGATGTAATAGACGGCCCATTCTATCTTTATGGTACAGCAGAGTATGATCAAAAAGGTGCTGGTAAAACAGGTTACTTTTATCCATTATTTTTAACACAATCAGGTGCAGGTGGAGAAGATAATTCACACGCACATACTTTTTTAGAATACCCAGGTCTTACTTTTTATATGCCAAACTCTCAAGTCAATCACGGCACAGCAGACTTTCCAACTGGGTCATATGATAGTAGTCCTTATGTTGAATATCCACCAAAAGAAAATGATCTTTTAATTTTAGACGGAACAGATTTATCAAGTTCAGATGCAGGTGATAATTTATTAACAAACGAAACTCAGGTATCTTTAGATGCGTTCCAATCAGATGAAGATTTAATTATGCTTGAACATGATACTTTCGCAACTGATGCCGAAGCATCATCAATTAGAGATGTATTCTTAACAAACAAAGGTGAGGGATATGATGCACTACCTACAATAACAGTGCAATCATCAAATGGTTCAGGCACTAAACTTCTTGCACTTACAAATGATATTGGTGCGATAGATTCTTTAGTTGTTAACGACAGTGGTTTTGATTATAATCCAAATGATAAACCTGATGCAGAATTAATCGCACACTTTATTTTAAAAGATGTTACTGGCACTTTTGCAGCTGACAATACTTTAACAACTCATGTTGGAACAGTAAAAAGTTACGATTCAGATAAACAACAATTAAATACAACTTTTGAAAATACAATAAAATTTGATTTAGAACAATCATCAGCCTTCAATATACCTCAAGTCCAAGAAGGTCATAGTTCGGCACTGAATGAGAATAACATATTAGCAGAAGATGTGCAAATAGAAGAGACCGATGATGATGATAATATTATTTTAGATGCAACAAGTGCCACAGTTGAGGCAACTAAATTTATTCGTGTTGATGTAAAATTTTTTGATGAACCAGACGTTAACGCACAAGATTATTTTATTGTTGATAATGTCAAACAAAAACAATTAAGAATAAAAAAAGGAAACACATATTATTTTGATTTGTCTGACTCATCATTATATAATGCAGACACAACTTTAAATCATCAATTTTTATTTTCATCTACTGCCAACGGAACACATGCGAGTGGATCTGAATATACGACAGGTGTAACTAAGTCTGGTATAACAACACCTATAGGAACTACAGGTGCATTCATACAAATAGTTGTGGCAGATGATGCACCACAATTATTTTATTATTCACCCAATGATGCAGGTGCAGGTGGAAAGATTGAAGTCGTATCTAGAAATACAATACTAACAGATGTTGGTGATAATATTTTATTAAACGGAACAAGTGTCAACAAAGATAGATTATTAATTGAAACGCCTGCAGGTGAGAATCCGTTACTTGGTATAGACATGGAGGACGACTCTGGTGATATCCTTTTAGAATCTACATTCTTAGGTGTCGTTGGTGACGAAGATGGCAAATTAGTTTTAGATGCTTTACATAATGTAGGCACAAGATTTTTAGCAGGTGAGACAGGTCAAAGATTAAAGAACGAGCAACATGGTAATTTAATTATTGCAGAGACAGGTGATAGGTTAGTTGGTGAAACACAAAACTCAACATCAATAGGTGATCACATGGTTCTTGACGGAACTGATAGTTCACAAAATAATGCAGGTCAAAATATTATTAATCAAGATGATATTGACTTCTCAGGTAAAGATGTAGTAATTACAGACTCAGGTGGTGCAACTGGTACAATTTTATTAGCAGATATAGGAACTGCAAGTGTTGGTGTTAATGTCACACAAGATACAGTGGGTAATTATATAAACATAAAATCTTTAGTTGGCGAAGACTTAATCAGAGTACAAGACTCATTCTATTATCAACAGTTTTCATATGAAGTACAAGTTGGTCAATCAACTGCAACATTCTTAAATGAATTAAAGAAGGCAGTACACCCTGCTGGTTTTGCACCTTTTGGAAAAGTATCTGTCGCATCATTTATTTCAGTTGCATTACAAAATGCAGGTTCACAACAACAAGACCCAGTTGATACAGTTGATACATTCTCACCGATACTTGCATCTACATTTGAATTCTTATTTGATGAAGTTGTGCAAAGAAGACATCATGTGCCAAGAGTTGGTGCAAGAATTGGTAATAGAACTGATAGAATTACAATCGATGGTTCATCTACATCTACACTTGCACTTGATGGTAGTGATGGTTCATCATCAAACGCTGGAAGCACAATCATTGCAGAGGATGATTTAGGCAATGTCAATATGATAGCAGAAAGTTTCTTATCACAAGATGCGAATGAAAGTATTAAATGTGAAGACGGAACAATTACAGTTTATGGAAAAGGTAATAGAATATTTGCAGAGACAGCAACAACACAAGGTGGAGATCACGAACTTGCATTTATTCCTAACTTTAAATATGTTGTACAATCACAAGCGAGGGCAAGATAGTGGCACAAAAAAATTTATTATTACATTTAGGTAAAAGTTCATTTGGTGCTCAGGACGGTGATGGCATACAACTAGAAGATACACTTCATGGTAAAATAGTTTTAGACGGAACAGAACCTTTAGGTATAGTCAACTTTATTGTTCAAGAAACTAATGGTGATAATCTTATCGCAGAGGACTCACTACAAAGATCGATACAAGTTAACCTTATTGCAGAGGATTCTATTTTTTCATTTCCTACTAACACAGTTCAAAATGAAGGGGAGACTTTACTACAAGATAATCCTACTGATGTTGAACTAATAACAATTTCAGATATGGATGGTATTAGAATTGTTGACATAATTAGAAACAGTAAAATACTATTAGAGAATCCAGCATCGGTTGAAGGATTTAAATTAGAAAGTAAAATTATATCTGAGTTTGATAGTGTGACACCACTTAAAAGTGAGACTGGTAGATTTTTAACTTTAGAAGAGGGAACCATTGGAGTTCAAAATCCTTTTGTACATTTACAAAGCGGACAAAGTGATATCAACGCTGGAACAAATGATGATGACGGAATAGAACTTGAAGGTGGTGGATTAATTTTAGGTGAATCAAATGAAAGAATGATAAGTGAACAAATCTTAGGAAATAAAAATTTTGCACAAGAGGCAAATGGAGTTCTAGAAATAGAAGATTATTCGCCAAACTCAAATGTTGTTCATTTAGAAGCAGAGATTGGAACACTTGGAACAAACGGACACTTACTTGCATTAGAAAGATCACTACAACCTGAGATAAAAGATAGTGTTTTATTAGAAGATTCTGAGATAGATAACCTTGTTTTAGACGGCACAGATATAAATGGCACTGATGCAGGGTTCGCTATTTTGTATGAAATAGATTTTTCTGACATAGATGCACAAACAAATCTATTATTAGCAGAACAAACAAAGATATTTTTTGATGAAGGACAGATACCTCATCAAAATTTTGATTTAAGTTTAAACGAAGGTAGACCAAATGACTTAATTTCAAAGGGAAGTGTGCCAGTGACCTTAAGTTCAGTGATAGGAATATCTGTTTCGTAGTATAAATAAGAGTATAAATATAACAAAGGAAGAGTAAGTCATGACAGCAATAATTACAGAGAAGTTCAGATTACATAATGCTTCACAATTCGTTGAATCATTTTCTGAGGCATCAAAATCTACATATTACCTTTTCATAGGTAAGGCAACGCCATTCACAAGTGGCACAAGTGGAGGTTCAGATACAAATCCACCAACACCAGCAGACGCAGTATCAAACGAATTTTACAGATATGATTCTATGTTGGCCGCAAAACTTATTACAAGTTCAGATATCTCTAATGCTCTTCCTAGAGTTAACTGGGTTAATAGTACAGTTTTTGATAGATATGATGATCAAGTAACATCATCTAATACTACAACATCAGGTGCATCTTCAATATATCAAGGTAATTTTTATTTTGTAACATCAGGTAATAATGTTTACAAAGTATTAAACAATAATGGTGGAACTGCATTCTCTGGTTCTGAACCTACCTCTACATCTACTACACCTTTTGCATCTGGTGGATATATTTTAAAGTACATGTATAATATCACTGCGTCAGAGGCAACAAAGTTTTTAACAACTGATTATATGCCAGTATCTACAGACTCAACTGTGGCGGCAGCTGCAACTGACGGAAAAATAGAATCACTAGCAGTTACTGCTGGATCAGGTTATACAGACGGAACTTATTACTTTCCTATTTTTGGTGACGGAACAAGTCAAGGAACATCATCTGGTGCGATAGTTCGTGGAACAGTTTCAGGTGGATCTTTTGCAGACTTTGGATTAACTGCTGGAACAGACACAACTATACATGCAGGTGGATCAGGTTATACTTTTGCAAACGTATCATTAACAAATGTATTTTCAGATGCAAGTTTATCTTCATCAACAACTGTTGGTTCTGGTACAGGCGCTGTAATTCGTCCAATCATCTCACCTAAAGGTGGTCATGGAAATAATGCTGTTAATGAACTAGGTGGACACTTCGTCATGACTAATACAACACTTACACAAGCAGAAGGTGATGACTTTACAGTTGCAAACGATTTTAGAAATGTAGGTATTGTTGTTGATCCTACAGACTTTGGAACATCAACAGTGGCAACTGCATCAACAAGAAGAATGACTTATGTTGTTAAGTTTTCATCTAACACTGGTAACTTCGATGTTGATGAACAGATTACACAAGCAACAACAGGTGCTATTGGTAGAGTGGTTGAATGGGATAATTCTAGAAAATTATTATATTATCAACAAGAGAGATTCTCTAGTTATGGAACTGCAACTACGACCCAATCATTTACAGCATTTAGTGGTGCAAATAATATCACTGGTGCTACAAGTGGTGCTGTTGGAACACCAAGTACAACAGGTTCAGAGACAGTCACACTTGCAGGTGGTAACACAATAACATTAACAAGTGGTTATGCAAACCCAGAACTTAAATTTGATTCTGGTAACATAATTTACACTGAGAATAGAAAACCAATACAAAGGGTTTCAGACCAAACCGAAGACATAAAGATTATTATAGAGTTCTAATATGGCACAAAAAACAGATTTAAATGTTGCACCATATTACGATGATTTCTCTACAGATAAAAACTTTCATCGTATCTTGTTTAGACCAGGCTTTGCTGTACAAGCCAGAGAACTAACGCAACTACAATCTATCTTACAAAATCAAATTGAAAGATTTGGTAATCACATGTTCCAAGAAGGAACTGCTGTCATACCTGGTAATCAAAATATAAATCCTAATTATTACTCTATCAGACTTGCATCAACCTTTGCAGGTGAAACAATTGATGTATCACAATATTATAATGCATCATCACCTATAGAGATACAAGGTGCAACAAGTGGAGTGAGAGCAAAAGTTATAGGATTCAAAGCTGCAACTGCAACAACTCAACCTTTACTTTATGTTCACTATGTTTCAGCAGGTTCTGATTTAGAAACAACAGTTTTCCAAGATGGCGAAAATATTTTTGCAGATGCAGCCATTACTCATACAACTGCATATTCTATCAATGCTAATTCAGCAACTACATTTACACCAGCAGATGATACGACTGCATCTCAAATAGGAACTGCCGTCACAGCAGGTAATGGTGTTTATTATATTCGTGGAACATTTGTTCAAATGGAAGAACAGACTGTAGTATTATCAGATACAAGTCAAGAAGCAACGGGTAGAGTAGGGTTTACAGTATCAGAGGAGTTGGTATCACCAGAGACAGATGAGTCGTTGACTGATAATGCAACAGGTGCTTCTAACTTTGCGGCCAAAGGTGCTCATCGTTTAAAAATAAGTTTAACATTAACATCCATACCTTTATCATCTACTGCCGATGAAAATTTTGTTGAAATACTTACAGTTAATGAAGGTTCTACTGAACTTGAAGCAAGACCAACTGAATATTCTGTATTCGGTGATACACTTGCAAGAAGAACATTTGATGAGTCAGGTGATTACACAGTAAGACCATTTCAGATAGATGCAAGAGAAGGTATTACATCTACAGTAAAAGGTGAAGAGTTTAGAGGTGTTTATGCAAATGCAAATGATGAGACACAAGACGGAAATGCCGCAACTGAAGATAAGTTTGTTCTTGCAGTATCACCAGGTAAAGCATATGTTCGTGGATATGAAATAGAAAAAACTGCGATCACATTTAAAGATGTAAACAAGGCAAGAAGTTTTGATACAGTAAATACTGGTACATTAAATACAGAACTAGGAAACTTCTTAAAAATTGATAACTTATATAATCAACCACAAGTTTCAGACATTAGTGGTGAGACAACACCATATAAACAAATTCAAATACATGATGATGTTATACAAACTAGAGGAACAGCATCAGGTAGACAAATTGGTGTATGTAGAGCAAGAACAATAGAGTTTGATTCTGGTAGTGCTGGAAATACAGATGCGATATACAAATTGTTTGTTTTTGATATTCGTCCATTTACATACTTAACTTTATCAGGCGAACCCTCTGCAACATTGTTATCAAATCACTCAAATGGTGGAATACAAGTTACAGGTGTTACATCAGGTGCAACAGGTTTTGTTTTTGGAAGTTTGACATCTGGTCAAACAGTTGTTCTAACAAATGTCTCAGGTACTTTTGTATCAGGTGAAAAAATTACTGCATCTGATAGTTCTGAATCAGATCAAATAGTTGAAGATTCTGCAAATGCTGATTTGACAATATCTGAAGTTGTTACACATGACATTTCACAAGCAAGGTCATTATTCCAAGATGATGATGACGCAGGTCAAGACTTTACTGCCGACTTAGTTCTCACAGGTAACGTAGTGGGATCACTACTTGCTGACGGAACAGACTCAGGTGGAACAAATGAAAATGCAAACTTTGTTTCAGAAGCAGATGGTACATCAACAATTGCGTTAGAGACTAGACAGGTAGGAGCTCTTACAAATTCAGAAAAAAATATTGCATTATATAAACTTTCAAAATCAGCAATCAAAACATTATTAACAACTGCGAATAACGGAATATCTGACACATCATTTACTATTAGAAGACAGTTCGTAGGTACAACTAACTCATCTGGTGCAGTATCATTTACTGCTGGGGCAAATGAAACATTCTTATCACATACAGAAAAAGATTATACACTTAACGTATTAACAGCAGGTAGTGGTAGTTCTGTTCAAGGTGACATAGTTTCAATAAGTGGTAATGTTGCTGGAACAGGCACGTCAACAATAACAATTACAGATAATTCAAGTTTTGGTAATGCTGCAAAAGTTATGTTGACTGCAACCATGTTGAAAACAAATATTACACAAAGAATTAAAACAACAAACTTATCAAAACAAGTTAAAGTTGCAGGTGCGACATCAGGTGCATTTGGAACTAAAGCAACTGACTCTACAATCTCTTTAGGAAGAGCAGATGCATTTAATTTAGGTGCTGTATTTGACTCAGAGGATACAAGCACAGATGCGAGTTTACCAACACTTACATTATCAAATGTAAATGGAACATTCATAAGAGGTGAGAAAATTACTGGTGGAACATCTGGTGCGACTGCTCATATCGTTCATCCTACAACACCAATATCATATTATTTGATCAATGGTGCAGGTGCAACTGATTTTTCTGCGAGTGAGACAATTACAGGTGCATCATCAGGTGCCACTGCGACAATATCATCACTTACTGCTGGATCAAAAGTAATTACATCAAACTATACTTTAGATACAGGTCAAAGAGATAACTTTTATGATATTTCAAGAATACAATTAAAACCTGAAGCTTCAAAACCAAGAGGAAGATTATTAGTTGTATTTGACTTCTTTGATCATTCAAGTGGATTATTCTTTAGTGTCGATTCATATTCTGATATAGGTGGTCGTATGGGATATGATGATATTCCAACTTATACTGCAACGAGAGTTGACCCAGATGAACCAGAACCAACTGGTGAGTTTGATTTATCAGATTGTTTAGACTTTAGACCAACTTGTGAAAATATAACAGGGTCATCAACGACTCTTGCAGCCGTAGATACAATTACTGGTAGTTCATTTGATTTCTTTCATAGACAGTTTGATGGCGCAGGTGGTTCTACAGTTGACACACCTAAACCAGGTACATTAGGAACATTAGACTTTGAATTCTATTTAAATAAAATTGCTTCTTTATTCTTAACACAAAGTGGATCATTTAAAATTGTTGAAGGAACACCTGCCGAAGTTCCTAACGAACCAAAAGATATAGACGGTGCAATGAAACTTGCCACAATGTATATACCTGCATTTACATTTAAACCAACAGACGTAAATATTCAAAGAATCAAAAATCAAAGATTTACAATGAAAGATATTGGTAAACTGCAAAAGAGAATTCAGAACTTAGAATATTATACAAACTTATCACTATTAGAAAGAGACGCAGAATCATTTGAAGTAGTCGATGCAAATGGATTAAATAGATTTAAATCTGGTTTCATCGTAGATAACTTTGCAGGTCATAGAGTTGGTGACGTAAAAAATAAAGATTACAAAAATGCGATTGATCAAGAAAATAAAGAGTTAAGACCTAAGTGTGTATTGAGAGCTGCAACACTTGAAGAAACAGTATCTTCAACTGATGAGAGAACTGCATTAAGTTATCAAAGAACTGGTGACCTTATTACTCTTCCTTATACTGAAGTTGTTCAGTCAGAAAATCCATATGCAACAACACTTGAAAAAGTAAATCCATATCTAAATGCAAACTGGGTAGGTAATATTGATTTAGATCCACCAGGTGATGAATGGTTTGAAACTGAAACTAAACCAGATATTATTATTAACATTGACGGAAACTATGATGCAGTTTTAGCTGCAAATGAAAATAGACTTGGAACAATTTGGAACTCATGGGAAACACAATGGTCAGGTGTCGTATCTACGAAAACAGAAAAAGTTAGACAGGGTCGTAATTTAATTACAAGAAGTATTGAAACAACTAGATCAGATTTAAGTAGAACAGGTATTAGAACAGAGTTAGTAGAACAAGTTGAAGAAGAAACACAAGGAACAAGAACTATTTCCAAAGCATTGATACCTTGGATTAGACCTAGAACAATAAACTTTACTGGCACAGGTTTCTATCCTAATACAAAAGTTTATCCTTTCTTTGACGGAACTGCTGTTGCAAATTTTGTTACACCTTCATCTACAGAATTTACAAATGCATCAACAGTTGTTGAAGGTTCTCAACTAATTACAAATTCAACTGGTAACGTAAATGGATCATTTAGAATACCTGAGTATAGATTCAAAGGTCAAGAGAATATTCCTAAATTTAAAACTGGTGAAGTAGAATTTAGATTAACATCAAGTTCAGACAATAATCAAGTCACTCTTCCAAAGACTGCAGCCAGTGTTACATATCAAGCAAAAGGTATTTTAGAAACTGAACAAGAAACAATTCTTGCAACAAGAAATGCAACTGTGTCTCAAAATTTTGTAACTGAAACAACATCTATACTTGACACGTCAACAAGAACAATCAGTGTAGAGGATCAAGGTAGAGATCGTGATATTGAAGAAAAAGGAAATGCTTATGCATTATCAGGTTTCGTTGCTGGAGCAGGGCGATTTAGAACCACAAATGTTTCGGGTTTATCACTTAGAAAAGTAAGATGTGGATATAATGATCCTATTGCTCAAACATTTATCATCGAAGAACCAGGTGGATGTTTCTTAACATCTGTAGATTTATACTTCGGTGCAAAAGATAATGATCAACCTGTTTGGATAGAATTAAGAAATGTAATCAATGGATACCCTGGTCCAAAAATTTTACCATTTGGTAGAAAACTTTTACAGGCCGCAGATATAAACACATCAACTGATGCATCAACTGCCACAACATATACATTTGACTCACCTGTGTTTGTAAAAGAAGGACAAGAATATTGTATCGTTATTAGAACACATTCAAACTCACCTGCGATTTGGATTTCACAAATGGGTCAAACAGATATTGGTGGAACAAGAATTGTATCTAAACAACCACATTTAGGTGTATTATTTAAATCACAAAACAATTCAACTTGGACTGCAATACAATCTGAAGATATGAAGTTCACAGTAAAGAAAGCATCTTTTGATACATCCAAAGTTGGAACACTAACTTTACAAAATAAAGTAATTGGTGAGGCAGTATCAAATGAATTAGGAACAACTGTTTATGGTAAGAGACTAAAATCAAATCCTATCATATTAACAAACAGTTCAACAGTATTAAAAGTAAAACATATAGATCATGGTATGTATTCAACTTCTAACAATGTAAGAATTACAGGTGTCTCATCAGGTATCAGTACGACATTAAACGGAGCGATAACTGCCTCTGATACATCGTTAACATTGACATCAAATACTAATTTCCCAGCTGGAAGTATAACATTAAAGATTGGAAATGAAATAATCACAGGTTCAAATAGACTTGGAACACCATTGACAGAGATAAACAAAGTTCACACTGCTCTTGCAAACATTGGTATGGATTCATACACAGTAAGTTTAACAACTGCACCAACAATTAGTGGTGGATCAACAACAAGTGAAGTTGGTGGTAACAATGTCTATGCATCAGAAAACTATAGATACGAATCTGGTAAAACTTTGATAGGTGCATTAGAACTTCCAAATACAAAGATAGTTACATCATTAAGAAATACAACTGGTACATCACCAAGTGGTAGTGAAACATCATTCTCTACAACAGCACTAGCAAGTGCGTTAAGTATTCCATTAAATGAAAACTTTGATCTTGCTGTATCAAATGTTGTTGCATCTGATATTAATGAAACAAATGAACTTGCAGGTGCGAAGTCATTATTCGTGCCTATCACATTGACAAGTAATGCAACAGATAGATCACCTGTAATTGATTTAGGTCGTGCATCATTTATTGCTGTTGCAAATAGAATAAACAACATTGATAGTTCATCAGATGTTTTCCCAACAACTGATCATTTATTTACATGACTAAAAAAGTCGCACTAGAAAATCCAGCCACTGCGATAAAATTAATTTTCTCAGCACATAGAAGAAATAGTGCTGAACTCAAAGCATTGTTTAGAACTCTAAGATCAGACGATGCATCTGACTTTGATGAACTAGGTTATCAGTTCTTCAATACTACAGGCACAACTGATGTTGCCGTTAATGCATCTGTAGATGATGACGACTTCCAAGAATATGTTTTCACAGCAGGTGTGACAGATGATGGCACAGGTGAACCATTACCTGAGTTTATTCAGTTTGCGATTAAGATAGTAGGACAAGGAACAAACGCAGCTCAACCACCAAGAATAAAAGATTTAAGGTTGATTGCATTGGCAACATAATGACAGAGAGATATTTAAAAGTAGAGGGATATGCAGAGTTAGTAAGAGATACAGACTCAGGTGCAATCATCAATAGAAATACAACTGCATATATGAAGGCAAGATCAAGATCAATAGAAGTTCAAAAAAGAAATGACGAATTAAGAAATGCAACAAGAGAGATAAATAATTTAAAATGTGAGATGCATGAGATCAAAAGTTTATTAAAGGAATTAGTCAAAAATGGCAATTAATGCAACACAGGTAAGTAATCTAGGAACTATAGAACAGTTAAGAGGTCAATTTAATAATCTTGTAACTGATGTCTCTTCATTAGAAGCAGGTAATATTAACTTCTCTGCAATCGCAGCCACGTCTGCATCTATAGGAAACTTAACAATCACAGGTTCATTTGAACTTGCGACTGTAGAACCAACAACTTTAAATATTCAAAGTGATAGAATTACATTTGAAGGAACAACAGATGATGTTAATGAGACTATCTTAAAAGTTACAGAACCTACTGCCGATAGAACTATTACTATACCTGACAATACAGGCACGATTGCTTTAACAACAGATTTAGGATTTACAAACTCTACATTATTTGTATTTCCAACTTCAACGGGTGACTTTGATCTTGCTCAAGGCGAAACACCATTTAGTGCAACTTCATTAGATGCATTTGGTGTTGCGATTACATCAGACTTATATGATATGGCAGAACCTAAAGGGTCAACATCGACTCAAGAAATAGGATCTGGCACTGGTATATAATGTATAAATATATAAATATAGATATAGGAGAGACTAAAAATGCCAACAGTTCTACAATTTAGACGAGGAACGACCTCTCAAAATAACTCATTCACTGGCGCATTAGGTGAGTTGACTGTCGATACAGATAAAGATACAATTCGTGTACACGACGGTAGCACTGCTGGTGGATTTGCTATGATAGGGGCGGCCTCTACAGACACACTTACAAATAAAACATTAACTTCGCCTGTAATTAACACAGGTACATTCGGAACATCAATACTACCAGTCAGCGCCGACGGTACTACATTGGGTTCTGCTTCAAAAGAATTCTCAGATTTATTTCTGGCAGACGGTGGTACAATTCAATTTGGTATTCAATTTGGTAATGACCAAGATGTTGTAGTAACACACGACCCAGATGATGGTCTATTTTTTAAATCAGCCGCAACAGGTGATGATAATCCTTTTGTATTAACACTACAAACAGGTGAAACAGATATTGCCGCTGATGATGTTCTTGGTGCGATTAACTTCCAAGCACCAGATGAAGGAACAGGCACAGACGCAATCTTAGTTGCCGCAGGTATCGAAGCTGTATCTGAAGGTGATTTTAGTTCTTCATCTAATGCAACAAAATTAAGTTTTAAAACTGGTGCTTCTGAAGCAGCTGCTGAAAAGATGTCATTATCTTCAGCAGGTCTTTTGACAGTAACAGATGACATTGTAATTAAATCAGCTGGAACAATTGGTGGTGCAAACGATACTGACTTATTAACACTTGGTAACGGTGCATTAACAGTGGCTGGAACACTGGCTGCAACAACAGGTACATTCAGTGGTGTTCTTAAAACAGATGATACAACTGATGCAACATCAACAACTGATGGTTCACTTCAAACAGACGGTGGACTTTCTGTAGCAAAAGATGCTGTGATTGGTGATGACTTATTGTTATTATCAGATGCCGCAGTAATTAAGTTTGGTGCAGACTCAGATGTCACATTGACTCACGTTGCTGACGCAGGTCTTACTCTTTCTGTACCTGCAACTGCTGACAATAGTTTTCCTAAGTTTAACTTATCAGCAGGTGATAACGATATCGCCGCAGATGATGTCTTAGGACAAATTGACTTCCAAGCACCTGCCGAAGGAACTGGTACAGATGCTATTACAGTCGCAGCCACAATTAAAGCTGTATCTGAAGGTAACTTTGCCGCAGATAATAACGCAACAAAGTTAAGTTTTTCAACAGGTAAATCTGCTGCCGCTGGTACAGATGGTGGATTGTTAGAAATGTCATCTACAGGTAAGTTAACTCTTAAAGACTTAGCAACAGCAGACGGATCATCAGCAACAATTACTTTACAGTCTGGTGATACTGATATTGCCGCAGACGATGAACTTGGTGGAATCTTCTTCCAAGCACCTGATGAGGGAACTGGCACTGATGCTACATTAGTCGCTGCAGGTATCGTTGCGATGGCAGAGGGAGACTTTAGTTCTTCATCAAACGCAACTAAGCTTTCATTCAGATGTGGTAATTCTGAAACTGCCGTAGAGAAAGCAAAGATTGTTGGATCTACTGGTAAGTTTCATGCAACACCAGATTCCGTTCTTTTGATTAAAAACTCAGCTGGATCAACTTTAAAAACTGTTAACGGACACGCTGCAATTTAATAGTTGACAAAAGGTTGTAAATAGTATATATTAGGAGATATTATGACAGCAAGAACACCTTTATATTACGATGGTAGTGGTAGTTTAATTGAATTGTCAGCTGCTGAGATTGTAGAATATCAAAGACAAGCAATCAAACAATATGCAGACAACCCATCGGTCACTGTTTCAGTTGTGAGTTCGAGTGGTACTATTTCACCACAAATGGATGATACAAGATTAAGATCATCTGCTGCTGTGCAACAAAACTCCTCACACCCAGGTTCTGGTTCTCTAACAACTGTTACAACTTCATTTGATAAATTATCACAGACAAAGGCATCTGTCAGTGTTTCTGGTGATACTAACAACGTGGCATTTCCCGTTTACTATGATTCATCAGCAGAAGCGATACGATCTATGACAGAGGCAGATTTTGTTGATACATTTATTAAACCTGCGATTGATCTAATGGTTGCAAGTAGTGAAGCAGTTGCTGGTGACTATGGTGGAACATTTACAATTCATAACTCTAACTCATTATCAAATCACACTCTGGTTTCTTCAACAGCAGTATTCATAGACACGAGAGCAGACACAGGTTCTTATTCTGCCGATCAAATAGGATCATCAGGTTCTTTCCAAGATCACTCTACAAATATTAATGAGTTCTTTTTGCATAGAAGAGACGCAGTTGACAACTCACCTGCAAGAACATTATTGTTTATCGATAATTCAAGTAATAACTTGAATGAATACTCAGAAGCAGATATCGAATCACTACTTCAAGAATACATAAGAAAACTTGCAGTGGATGATGATGTTGCCGCAGATCATCAAATTGATTATAATATTAATGGATCAGGTGATGATAGAGGAACTGCAATGACTGATACAAGATTAGACGGATCAGGCACAGAGACAAATAGATTTGTTGGAGCTGATGATTATAGATCACAAAAGTTCCCTAACGGATCAGCCGGAACAATATCGACATTTACATTTAAAATTAATAAATCATAATCCTAAAGGAGTATATTATGGAGTTGAAAGACATCCCTTTGACAACCAAACCAAAACCAGCGCCTATAGAAAAACAACCAGTTGGTGAACAAGAACAACAAGATAACGACACACATTATAACTTATGGAATAAAGATAATTTTATTCGTGCTGAATTTACAAATAACGAAAGAACTCATGTAAGAGTATATTTTTATAATGATAAAGGTAAGGAAGATGAGTTTAATTTTGTATATGATGAAGATCACAAATACACAAAAAAACTTTTAACATTAACTGATCTTGATACCATGCATGAGTTAACGTACAAAAGAATTAAACGAGAAGAAAGATATTTTAAAGAGTTTGCAGTTCGTGTTGGAAAAGAACAAGGATTATTAATTGATCCTATTGCATACTATGATAGTGAAACACAATCATCAAAAGTAGATACAAAGTTTTATTCATATGGACTTAGACTTTTCTTCGAAGACTTTGATACAGAAAAACAAAAAGAAGATTTGTTTATTGTAAAACTTGCAGCCTTTGAATTAGACATAGTTAAAAATTGTGAAGATAGAGATGTTAAATCTAAATTAAGAAAAGCAAAAGATCCTATTGAGATTCTAAAAATATTATTAGAGATTAAAGATTCAAAGTCTTAAAAACACTTCCAAAGTCTTTACTATAAATGTGATTAATATAGTGTGTGTGACACAATCTTAAATCACTATCATTAAATACATCACCATACCAATGTTGTGGTAATCTTTGCACATCATCTAGTAAATTATACTTCTCTAAAGAATAACATATTATAATTTCATTATTATAAAAATATCTATTATCCATATCTTTTATTTCATCTATGACATGTTGATGTGTTAGTAATCTTGTACTGAACTTTAACTTATCTCTGAAAGTTTTATTACCACCAAACACTGCTGTGTTAATCATCCATTCTGTTTTAGGTTGTATCATTTCAGACATTAACATATGATGATATTGTTTTGTTTTTACTAACCAGTGATACTTATCAAGTGTTTTGTAAAATCTTTCTTTGTTATCTAAATCTTCTTTTGAATATACAAAACGAGAAATCGGTGTATCTAACATCACACAAACAAGTTTATTAAAATCAAAAGACTCAAATATATTTTTTGTTGTATTAGGAATTATATCAAAATCAAAATATAAAACTTCATCATAGTCCTCACAAAAATCTTCCCATAGTTCTATTTTATAATTATTTAAATTATCAAAGTGTTGAACATCTGGTTGTATTAATTTAAAATCTGCATTACAAATATTTGCATAATTTTCTAAACCATATTTAAGTTTATCAAAGTGTGTTTCAAATTGATTCATATGATTTTGTCTTTTAGAAACAAAACCTTCGTCCTCTTCTACCTTTGTGTAGATACTAAAGATTAATCTTTTTTTCGAATCGCCAGACATAATCAAATTCCTTGTTTATTGCGTGTACTATTTTTGTTTCTTTAGGTATATGTAATTCTGTATCATAAAAATAATGCCACTGACTATTTAACCATTGCACAGGCACATCATTTTCTTTTAGTTTATATGAAAAAATAGTTTCATTATCATATCCAAAAGTATCAGTAATATTTTTTGGATACATAGAATCTTTTGCGTATATATCACTTCTCAGATAGTGCATTAAATCAAATAGACTGACAAGACCACCCCAATAATCTAACTTTTTCCAATGTTCTTTATTTGATCCAATGATACCAGTGTTAATAACATCACATTGAGGTGACATGTTATTCTCTTCTAACATTGCCATCGCATTAAAATATTTTGCAGAAGGTGATCGTATTGTTCCCCTTACCATATCTAGAGGCATATGAGTTGGTCTAATATTTTTATTATTATTATAAACTGCAATACCTTTTGATAAATCCCACACTTCAAAAAAGTTATCTTTAGTTACAGGCATCGCATCAAAATCTAAATACAATACTTCATCATGATCAACCAAATAATTATTCATCAACTCTAACTTATAGAAGTTGACAATATTATACATCGTGATAAATGGAAAGTGTGTTTTGAAATACTTTACATAATATTTAAAGTCTTTATCATTTTCATGAAGATGAAAATCTACACCAATATTATCAGCATATCTTTTTTTATTATCAATTATTTTACTATAATGTTCTTTAAATTGATTTTTAGTATTGATATTAGTGGGTGTTTGATCTTTTTTTATGATATTTTTATCAAAAAAATCCAAATCATCCTCTGGTATATCAATGTATAGACTATAAATTACCCTTGACATTTGTTATCCATGTGTGATATAAATATACTTATAACATATTGAGAGATTATTGTCAATGAAAATATTAGTCACTGGTGACAAAGGATTTATTGGAAGTCATTTGTCTAAATCACTTATTAATGATGGTCATGAAGTTATCGGTTGGGATAAAAAAGATGATAAAGACATACTTCACATAACGCCTGATGATATTGGTTATGCAGAGAGGATAGTGCATCTTGCCGCAAAAGCAAATGTGAAACGAAGTTTAAAATATCCCGTAAGTTATCATATAACAAACACTCTAGGAACTAGAGCAGTTTTTGAAGCCGCAGAGTATGTTGGTGTGCCTGTAATTTTTGCATCATCATCAACTGCAAAAGAATGGTGGTTATCACCATATGGAACGACTAAAAAAATGACTGAGGTAATCTCTGATAATTATTTACAAAATGTAGCACTTAGATTTTCGAATGTGTATGGTGATGGTCAAAGAGACACGATGTTGTTTTCAAGAATGATAAACAACTCACTTGAGTTTGTAAGTGAAAATCACATCAGAGACTTTATACATGTTGATGATGTTATAGATGCGATAAAATTATTTTTATATGCAAAAGATTTTGAATTTGATAGAATATATGATGTTGGATCAGGTATGGGATTACATGTAAATAATTTAGTAGAATACTATGGATTTAATGTTGAAAAAAGAGTAGGTGAGTCTTGTGAAATGTTAGATAATACGGCAGATATTACAAAATTGACTAGATTAGGGTGGTCACCAAAAAGAGATATACATAAATACTTAGAAGGAAAATTAAATGGCAGAACCAAACTCGAAAACAACACTGAAGGATTATTGTCTTAGGAACTTAGGATTTGGGGTTGTCGATATTAACGTATCAGACGATCAAATAGATGATAGAATAGACGAAGCGATTCAATACTTTGCTCATTATTACTACGATAATATTGAGAAAATGTATTTGAAATATAAACTGACTGCATCTGATATTGCAAGATTCAAAACAAACGCAACCACAACAGCGACAGATAGAGCAGATAATTCATTAACATTTTCATTTGAAGAAGGTAAGAACTTTATATCAATGCCTTCTAGTGTAGTATCAGTATTAAGAATATTTTCATTTGATAACGCAGCCACAAATAATATGTTTGATATTCGTTATCAACTAAGACTAAACGATCTTTATGATTTTTCATCAACATCAATAATTCACTATGAAATGACAATGCAACATTTAGATTATCTATCACACCTATTAGTTGGCGAAACACCTATAAGATTTTATGAACATCAAGGAAGATTATATCTTGACATGAATGTTGATGGCGATGTAAACGCAGATGATTATTTAATTATTGAGTGTTATAGAAAGTTAGACCCAGATACATACACAGATTTATATAATAATATGCATTTGAAACGATATGCCACTTCACTAATCAAAAGACAATGGGGTACAAACTTATCTAAGTTTCAAAATGTTGCGTTACTTGGTGGAGTAACATATAATGGTGAACAAATATATTCACAAGCACAAGAAGAAATCGAAAGACTAGAAACTTATATAGAAAATTTACAATACCCAGATATGATCATAAAGGGATAAGATGGCTGTTAATCAAGCATTTACAACATCAGGCAAGTTGGCATCTGCTTCTGAGCAAAATCTATACGCAGATTTAATTAAGGAAGCAATACAAATACATGGTCACGATGTTAATTATGTTGATAGAACTTTAACAGCAAGAGATGATATATTTGGTGAGGACTCACTATCTACATTTAGTAAACAACAAACAATAGAAATGTATGTTGAGGATGCAGATGGTGGATACCAAGGTGAAAAAGAACTAATACAACAATTTGGTTTAGAGAATAGAAATGAAATTACTTTTGTTGTAAGTAGAACAAGATTTGACGATGTTGCTCATCAAATGGACTTAGAAACTGCAACTGCATCTACTCAAGGTTCAATACTTTTAGAATCAGGCACAATTACATCTTCACTTACAAATAAAATCAGTGCATCATTTGGAACTGCATATTTAAGAGGTGAAGCCGCATCTACAAGTTTATATGCAAACAGACCAAAAGAAGGTGATTTAATTTATCACCCAGTATTAGATAAAATATTTGAAGTCGCATTTGTTGATGAAGATGACCCGTTTCATCAACTTGACAATAACCCTGTTTATAAGTTAAGATGTAAACAGTTTGAATATAGTTCTGAAGTTCTTGATACAGGTATAACTGCGATTGATGCTGTTGAAGACGCACTAACAGGTGATGCGTTACAACATCAAGTGACTCTAGAACAAACAAGTGGATATACTCAAAGTTTTGCATTGGAGTTTTTCACACAAAAGGGTTACACTGATAATTTACTTGCAGAAACAGGTGATACTTTAGTATCTGAAACTGATGAGTCATCTGCTGGTGAAAGCATACTTCTTGAAAACCCTGCCGATAGTGGAGTTGATAGTTATATCATTCAAGAAGACTATATAGTAGGAGACATGTCAACTGATACAACTGCTCAGAATGAGTTATTTGAAACAGAGGATGAAAACATATTAGACTTCAGCGAATCTAATCCATTCGGTGATGCTGGGAGAACATAATGCTAGGACAACAATTTTATCATGAAACAATAAGACGAATGGTCGTCACGTTTGGAACAATATTTAATAATATTAATATTGTTAGAAAAGACAACAATGGAAACATAACTCAAAAAATGAAAGTTCCTTTAGCATATGGCCCAAAACAAAAGTTTTTAGTAAGACTCGATCAAGATGCAAACTTAGATTCAAAAGTTGCAATTACATTACCACGAATGGGTTTTGAAATACAAAACTTATCTTATGACGCAGTAAGAAAATTAAATCGTGTTCAAAAGTTTAAAAAAGTAAAAGGTTCAAAAGCAAATCAATTAGATACTCAATTTATGCCTGTGCCATATAATCTTGATTTTGAATTATATGCAATGGCAAAACAATCAGATGATGCGTTACAAATAGTAGAACAAATACTTCCATACTTTCAACCAGATTACACAGTCACAATCAAAGATATGGAAGATATGGGTATCAAAAGAGATGTTCCAATTATTTTAAATTCAATAAGTTATGAAGATAGTTATAGAGGTGATTTCCAAGAGAGACGTGCAATCATCTATACACTTACTTTTACTGCGAAGTTTTATCTATACGGCCCAGTGGTATCAAGTAAAGTTATCAAACAAGTTCAAGTTGATCAGTATGCAGATATGCCGGTCAACACACCAACTAGAGAACAAAGATACACAGTGACACCAAATCCTACAACTGCTGATGCAGATGATGACTTTGGATTTAATGAAACAGTATCTTTCTTTGAGGATGCAAAAAACTTTAATCCAGCGACTACCTAGACCTAATGAGAATGAAGATATCGATTCTGATTACAAATATCAAAGAGAAAATTTTTACAATCTAATAGAACGAGGTCAAGATGCTGTAGAAGGTATTCTTGAACTTGCTCAAGAGTCAGAACATCCTCGTGCCTACGAAGTTGCAGGTAATCTAATAAGACAAGTTGCAGATGTCACAGAAAAACTTGTCGATCTACAAACAAAAATGAAAAAACTAAAAGAGGTACCAAACAAAGGACCTAACAATGTGACAAATGCTTTATTTGTAGGATCAACTGCTGAACTACAAAAAATGTTAAAAAAGAAAAATGATTGATTATAGAAATAACGGTTTCAAAAACCGTGGTGGTGATTTAGATATTACTAACAGATGCACTCTACAATGTCCTACTTGTATGAGAAAAAAATATAATTACAAAACAAATGATATACCCGGTGGTGATTTAAGTTTAGAACAGTGGGAAGACTTAACAGATTATTTTTCTTCGTTGACACTTAATGGTACATTTGGTGATCCTATTTTCAATCCTAATTTTATTGAGATGCTTAGAATAGCATATATGAAAGATGTTGATGTATCAATTAGTAATGCGGCATCACAAAAACCAAAACAATTTTACATTGATGCTTTTCTCGCACATCCTAAAGCACATTGGAGATTTGGTATCGATGGTCTTCCATATCAAAGTTTTGCACATAGAATTAATCAAGATGGTGAACACTTATTTGAGATGATGAAGACTGCATCACAAATGGGATTAGATGTATCATGGCAATATATTGTTTTTAGTTACAACGAAGACAAGATATCTGAAGCAATAAAAATATCAAAAGAAATAGGTGTGACATTAGAACTAAACTATAGTGGTAGAGACAATGGTGAGTTTCTTACACCTATAACTAAAAAACATCAAGAGACGATGATAGAAGGGAAAGAAGAGTTTAGACCAAAATGTTTATCTAAAACATCTGACAAATATTTAACACAAGAGAGAATGCCTTTTGTTACAACAAGTCAACAAGTAATACCATGTTGTTGGATTGATGAAAAATTAGATTGGGATGAGTACAAAGAACTTAATAATAAAGAAAATAATTTAAATAATAATAAAATAGAAGATATATTAAACGGTGAAATACTAACAAAATTTTATGATAAAATTACTAATGGTGACATACCAGAACATTGTAGAAAAAAATGTTCTACAAAGGTAAAGGGTAGTCGAGTAAAAGAAATTTATGTTAATGGTGAATTGATTCATGATAGATTATAACAACAACGGATTCTACAAAAAATCTGCTTACATAGATGTAACTACTAAATGCACACTACAGTGTAGCATATGTGAGAGAAAAGAATATGATTATAAGTCACACAAAATATCAGGTGGTGATACATCAATTGATGATTGGAATAAAATAACTGACTACTTTTCTCACATAATTTTAAATGGTGCAGTGGGTGATCCAATCTTTAATCCTAATTTGATAGAGATGTTAAAGATTGCAAAACAAAAAGATGTAAACATATCTATTAGTAATGCAGCTTCTCATAAACCAATGAGATGGTATCAAGAGGCCTTTGATGCAAATGAGGATGTTCAGTGGAGATTTTCTGTGGACGGTTTACCTCATCAAAGTTTTATCTACAGAATTAATCAAGACGGCGAATATCTATTTGAAGTAATGAAAGAGTGTAGAAAAAAAGGTATGGATGCCAGATGGCAATACTTAGTATTTAAATATAACGAGGATTATATACAAGATGCAATTAAACTTGCAAATGAAAATGATTTAGTCATAGAAATAAATTATACTGACTCATATGAGGATCGACAAAAACCTACAAAAAATTCTGACAAGTATATTAAAGATAAAATTTTTTCACCAAGATGTTTGAATGGAAATAAGTGGCCATACATAAGCACCGAAGGTCAAGTATTACCTTGTTGTTGGGTAGATGACGAAGTTCCCAAAAAATATTACAGAGGTGAGAAAGTTGAAGATAGATTGAATGTTTTTTTAGATGAAAAACTAAACATAAAAAATAACGATATGAACAATATTATGAATAGTGATATCTTTATTAACTTTTATGATGATATAATAAATAATAATATACCAGAATTATGTAAAAGAAAATGTTCATCATCTAGGAGATTTAATCAAAGACATATTGAAACATATTATGAAAACAAACTTGTAACGACAACAAACGAAAATCCAATATATAAAAAGGTTTACAATGGAAAATTATCTAGGAAATCCTAATTTAAAAAAAGTTAACACTTCACAAGAATATACTAAAGAACAAATTCTTGAATATCAAAAGTGTATGAATGATCCATTATATTTTATTGAATCATATATGAAAATTATTTCACTTGATGAAGGATTGATAGATTTCAAACCATACAATTTTCAAAAAGAAATGATAGGAACATTTCATAAAAACAGATTTACAATTTGTAAACTTCCAAGACAATCTGGCAAATCTACAATTATGTTATCTTATCTTTTGCATTATGCATTGTTTAATCAAAATATTAATATTGCTATCTTGGCAAACAAAGCTGCAACTGCAAGAGATTTATTAGGCAGATTACAACTTGCATATGAAAACTTACCGACTTGGTTACAACAAGGTATTATGTCGTGGAATAAAGGATCATTAGAATTAGAAAATGGATCTAAGATACTTGCATCATCAACATCAGCGTCTGCTGTTCGTGGTAGTTCTTACAATATAATATTTTTAGATGAGTTTGCTTATGTTCCAGCAACAATCGCTGATGAGTTTTTCAGTTCAGTTTATCCTACAATATCGTCTGGTAAATCAACAAAAGTTATTATTGTGTCAACACCTCATGGTATGAATATGTTTTACAAACTATGGAATGATGCAATGCACAAAAGAAACACATATGTTCCGATTGAGGTTCATTGGAGTGAAGTGCCGGGTAGAGATGAAAAGTGGAAAGAAGAAACAATTAAAAATACAAGTGAACAACAATTTAGAACAGAGTTTGAGTGTGAGTTTCTAGGATCGACTAATACACTTATTAATCCGACAAAACTTAGACAACTATCTTACAAAGACGCAATACAATTTAATGCTGGATTATCTGTTTACGAACAACCAAAAAAAGATCATGTGTATTTTATAACTTGTGATGTATCAAGGGGAACTAAAAATGACAACTCTGCATTTGTTGTAATGGATGTGACTGAGATACCATATCGTGTAGTTGCGTCATTTAAAGATAATGAAATAAAACCTTTAATGTTTCCACATAAAATAAACACAGTTGCGAAGGCGTATAATCATGCGTTTGTGTTAGTTGAAGTAAATGATATTGGTGAACAAGTATCAAATAACTTGCATTTTGATTTAGAATATGATAACATAGTCATGTGTTACATGCGTGGTCGTGCTGGACAAATCATGGGTGGTGGATATTCAGGTGGTAAAGCACAAATGGGTGTTCGCACAACTAAGGCAGTTAAAAAGTTAGGATGTTCAAATCTAAAACAAATTATTGAATCTGATAAAATGATTATTGAAGATTTTGATATTATAAACGAACTATCAACTTTTATAGTCAGAGGTAATCAGATACAAGCAGAGGAAGGATCGACTGATGATCTTGCGATGTGTTTAGTATTATTTGCTTGGGCATGTGACCAAACATATTTTAAAGAGTTAACAGATGTAAACATTCGTGCAAAGATGTTTGCAGAAACACAAAAACAATTGGAGTCTGATATGTCACCATTTGGATTTGTAGATAACGGAGTTGATGATCCATATCAAACAAGTGAATATGGTGAAGTTTGGACGACAGTTGATATACCAAAATTAGATGATTGATGTAATTGATACAATATGTAAAGATTCAATATTTAATTTTTCAGAAATAGAAAAAAAAGATATTGATAAATCACTTTCTACGTTATCATCTGATACGATAAAAAAAATTTGTGATACATATGATAGAAAAGATGACAATTGGGATTTTGAATTATTAGAATATTTGACTATGAATAAATTATTTAAAGAACATAATATCAAAACAGTAAAATGGTTAGGTGGTGGATCTAACATTGCATTCTTTTTGGCACAATTAGATAATCAAGTAGAATCATGTGTAACTATAGATATCAATTGGAATCCAAATAATTCTTTAATCACTGATAATATTAATAACGAAAAATACAAACAATATATTGATGAATTTAATTACACTGGTGAATACACTTTTAAGAATATTAAAGTTGAAGATGATCAAGATGATTTTGAATATGATTGTATAGTAAATGAAACACCACAATTCAATCCAAAATACTTACCTAGATTATATTTCTTTTTACATAATAGAGATAAACCTTGGTTAGATAAATTACCACAAATAAAAAAGTTTTACGATAAGGAGATGGTTATGCACAGATTGGCGATATATCATGACTGATATAGATTATTATTTTAGACACAATTGGAAACCAGACTATGATAAGTTTGAATTGACTGGTTGGAAATTATTAGATAAGATTGATAAGAATGCACACATTCTTGACATAGGATGTGGATATAATCTTTTCAAAGAACATTTTCCTAATTTATATGGAATAGATCCATACAATGATAAGGCAGATGAAGAAATAAAGTTTGAAGATTATCAACCTCACAAAAACTTTGATGTGTTTTTAGCACTAGGAAGTTTAAATTTTGGTGATGAAAAAACAGTTGACAATCAGATAAAACATCTCTATAATATTACAAAAAAGAATGATGTTATTATTTGGAGACAAAATCCTGGCTTGGGAGATCATCCTTGGCAAGGTGTGGAAGAGATTAAATTTTTTCCATGGTCGAAAGACTATAACGAACATTTCTGTTCGAAATATAATTTTGAATTGAAAACATTTATGAAAGATAAAGGAGATAGATATTATGTCGAGTGGAGTAGGACTTAGTGTTTTAGCAGTATATGGAATCATTGCTTTTGCAATGACATATTACTTTTCTAGAGGATATAACGACAATAAAGTTTCTTTCTTAGTGGCAAGACGAGAACTTGGCACGTTTCAAGGAAGTCTATCAGTCGCCGCCGCATGGTTATGGGCACCTGGTTTGTTTATATCTGCACAACAGGCATATGTCAACGGATTCTATGGATTATTCTGGTTCTGTTTAGGAAACTTTTTAACACTAGGTGCGTTTGCATATTTTGCCAAAAAGATACGAGAAGAGAAACCAGATGGGTTCACATTTTCAGGTTATCTAAAAGAAAGATTCAGTGGAAGGGTGCAAAGTGTATTCGTTATTGAAATGATGATACTTGCTGTGTGTGCCTTTGCCATAAACTTACTTGCAGGTTCAAAAACTGTTGAAACATTGACAGGTTTAAATTACAATGTTGTAACATTTTTGATGGCAGGTATTGCTTTGATGTACTCATTTAGAACTGGTCTAAAAGCAACTGTGATTACAGAGATAATAAAGATTGTCGTTGTATGGACGGGTGTGATTGTATTAGTGCCTTGGGTAATCATGAACGCAGGTGGTTGGGAAACTGTCACTGCTGGATTGAGTGGAATGAAAGATCCTACAATGTGGAGTATATTCTTAGGATTTGGTGCTGCCGCATTCTTAGGTCACATGGGTGGACCATGGGGTGATAATTCATTCTATCAAAGAGCATTTGCAATAAAGAAAGAAAGTATTATTAAATCTTTTGTTATTGCATCATTTATATTCATAGTAATTCCAATCTCTATGGGATTATTAGGATTTGTAGGTGCAGGTGCTGGATTACAGATTGATAATGTAGGAACTACAAACGCATTCGTAATCGCACATTATCTACCTGCCTTCGCAGGTATAATCTTTATGTTTATTGTATTCTCAGGTCTGATCGCTATCTTAGATAGTCAGTTTGCTTCTGTGGCAAACATGACAGGTCATGACATCTACAATAAATTTAAAACTGCAAATGGAAATATCACAGAAATACACTGGGCAAGATATGGAATGATCGCACTTGCAATCGCAGGTTTGATTGTTGCGAATATACCAGGTATGCAACTGTTATACTTATTTTTATTCTTTGCAGTTTTGAGAGCATCCGTATGGTTGCCTTCAATGATCTCTTTACTGAAACCCGATTGGATTACAGAAAGAGGTATGTTTTGGGGAATACTAATCGCCGCAACTGTAGGTGAAGTGTTATTTGTTCTAGGTAAACTAGGATACACAGATACAGCATTCTTAGGAACTATGATTGCAGTATTTGGATCACCAACACTTGCGTTAGGAATATCCAAACTTGAAAAATAATCTTCTTATCTTAACTGGCCCACAAGGTTCTGGTAACCATTTGTGGGCCAAAATCTTTTCATCTCATTCATCAGTGAATGGTTGGAGAATGAAAGATTATTGGCAAGGACATCACACTGAACCATTTAGTCATTGGTGGGAAAATCCAAATTGCATAGAAGATACTGGTCATCTCTATAATTTTACATCTATCTCATGTCCGTATGTAAGAAATAGATATGATACTTTCCCAAAATATGTTGATTTTATTAAGAGTGCAAAAAAGTTTTATAACGTAAAATTATGTTTGATAGGAAGAGACTATAACATAATACAAGAACAACAACGTAGAGTTAGAGGTGGTTTCACAGTTCATCATTTCTTATACGAAATAGACAAAGTTTTATTATTTAAGGATCTTCATTTTATATCCACTGAATTATTATACATGTATAAAAGAGATTATGTGGATTATTTAAGTAGGATATTAGATTTTCCTATTGATACAAATCACATGATAGAAATCGTTGATACAAATAAAAAATATATTAAACATGATTTAGAACCACAACCACTAGATGATGAAGTAAAAAAGGCCATAATAGATTCTGGCCCAGGGTCTAACATTCCAAGACAATTTCGTGATGACTAAAAGTAATTGGGAAGATGCAAAGAAAGAGTTTGTTACGCACATGAATTCATCGGATAAAAAAATACCACTACCGAATAAAAAATATAACATTATTTATGCAGATCCACCTTGGTCTTATCAACCCATGATGAATAGTTCTGCTTCAGATCATTATTCAACAATGTCACTGAATGAAATATGTAACTTACCAATAAAAAAAATAGCCGATGAGAATTGTATTTTATTTATGTGGGTCACATTACCAAAATTGAATGAATTTATGAGAGTGGTAGAGGGTTGGGGTTTTGAATATAAGTCAACTGCCTTTGTGTGGTGTAAGAAAAACAAAAAATCAGATAGTTTTTTTCTAGGGCTTGGTAGGTGGACTAGGGCAAACCCAGAAATTTGTATTTTAGCTACAAGAGGGAAACCTAAAAGAATGTCTGCATCTGTAAGACAATTACAAGTTCATCCTATTGAATATCATTCAAAAAAACCGGATATATTTAGAGATTTGATTTTAGAATTAGTGGGTGATTTACCAAGAATAGAATTGTTTGCTAGGAATAAAACAGAAGGTTGGGATTGTTGGGGTAATGAGGTATGAGTAAAAGTAATTGGGAAGATGCAAAGAAAAGAAGTAATTATCACTTCAATAATGATATCATAGATAAAAATAATATCAAACATATCGGAAAATTTATTGGATCATGGAAAAAAGAAGTTGATGAAGTAATAAATGATGCAAAAAAATTAAATTGGAGTAATAGAAGAGCATCCACAGATAGACCAAACAATGATGTTCAGGCAGAGGAAAATGATCTAATTAACGCAGGTGCTGATCCTAAAATGACGATATATCGTGGACTCACTGATTTTAGTAAGTGTAAAACTATACAAAAAATGAGTGAATATTGGGGATTAGATAAACTGAAAGCAAAAATGCATGTACAATTCACTGGTGAAGTATTGAATATGCATATAGATAAACTATATGATTTAGATGATGATCCTAATAATGTAATTAGAATTATGATAATGTTAGATGATTGGCAACCAGGTCAGTTTCTAATTTACGGAAATCAAGTATTTGATAGGTGGGAAAGTGGTCACATACATTATTTTGATTGGCAAAATTTACCTCATGCAACTGCAAACGCAAGTTTATATCCTAGACCGATGTTAGTTCTGACAGGTGTTATGACGGATAGAACTAGAGAACTTATAAAAGTTCAATCAAATCATTATCTAATTTAATCCAACAATTATGACAAAGTACCTTAGAACCTTCAATAAGAACTGTTATCTCTTCTCTAGAACCATTGATAGCAGTTGTTTTTGATTTCTTGCGTATCTCAGAATCATGAGGATGAAACTTCAAACAGACAGTTTCGGACTCACCACAACTGATACATGATTTATCGGATAGATGATTGTTTAACCATGCGACACGTTTATTGTAATGTCTTCTTGCAACTTTCTTTATCGTCTCTTTGTATTTTTCATAATGTGTCTGCATAATTATATTTATATATACTTAGTATATAAAAAGCATGATTTAGAAAAATTAATTTCTATAAATAATCATGAAATTACAAAGATATAATCTTAATAGGAGACAACCATGCCTAGTACATTCGGCGTTTCACCTGGCGTTCAGGTAAGAGAAGTAGATTTAACGAATGTCGTACCTGCAGTTGCAACATCAATAGGTGCAATCGCTGGACCATTCGAAAAAGGCCCTGTTTCTAGTGTGACTACTATCAGTTCCGAAGAAGAGTTAGTAGAGATTTTCGGTAAACCAAATGCTGACAATTTCGAAGTATTCTTTACAGCTGCAAACTTTCTAGGATATACAAATAACCTAAAAGTAGTTAGAACGGAGTCTGGTGTTTTAAACGCTGGTGCAAACAGTGGAATATTAATCAGAGACACAGATCATTATTTAAATTCATTTGCGGCAGGTCAAGGTTCACACGGTGAGTGGACTGCAAGAACTGCTGGAACATGGGGCAATTC